>WNFD01000791.1_pt1 | contig 31510 bp, 31 predicted proteins | sample 5400491 | NCBI WGS metagenome assembly WNFD01 (sample SAMN13153343, study PRJNA577476) | soil metagenome | isolation source: 120 cm saprolite under Douglas fir tree site 2 hole 2 replicate 2 | place: USA:California | collected 2015-04-18 | reverse complement strand
TTCGTCCTCGGAGTGCCGTGCGGTGAGCACGACGACGGGCATCTTGCTCCAGGAGCGGATCTCGCGGCACACCTCGATGCCGGGCATGTCGGGCAGGCCGAGATCGAGAACGACCAGGTCCGGGCGCCACGACGCTGCGAGCCCGAGGCCTTCGCGTCCATTGGCGGCTTCCACGATGCGTTCAGCCGAGTCGGCGAGCGCGGTCTTCACGGCGCGCCGGATCTGCGCGTCGTCCTCGATGACGAGGACCGTTCGCGCCCGGACCACTCCGGCACTCTGGGTCATTTCTGCCATGGCAATCGCGGAGACCCCTGCCCCCCCCCCCCCCCCGCCCGGGCTCTCCGCCCGCCCGCGGCTCAGGGCGGAGGCCCGCGCACCCGCCACTCCCCTACATAGATGAAGTCACCCAGCGGCGAATCATCGTAGTTCGCGGCGTTGGCAGCCACGTGGATCAGCACGTCCCCCCTCCCCCCCCCCTCAACCCCCCGGTCCTTCGCTCCCTCCGCGGCGCTCGCGGGGGACCGCCACCGCAGCGCCCAGCGTGTCTCGGGACCCGAGACGCTGCAGCCCTCCCGCGTCTGCTCCGCGTATTGCACGGCCTTCGGGGGAGGGCCCGGCACAACGCTCGCCCGGGCGTCACTCGTTTCCAGCGCGCCCGCCTGGGAGCCCGCCTCCGGCCCATCGGCGACGCGCGTGGAGAGCTCGAAGCCCGCGCGCCCCATACCCGACCGCCGCAGAACGACCGTGAACACATAGGTCCGGCCCGGCTCGTAGCGTTGCGGCAGCCCTTCGATCCGCAGGCTCCCGCCTGGGTCGTTCAGCGGCTCGTCCTTGTGGCATGCCCGGCAGGTCGGCTCCCCGAAGCCACCGGTGTGGGCGACGGGCGGCCCGTCGTAGTTTGCCGTCCGTGCGGCTACGACCATCGTCGCCGCCGCTGCGAGGAGCCCGGCGCTAAGGAACCGGCGGCGCCACACGGACACGTCCCAGGGTGTTCGCGTCGCTACCGAACCAGATCATCTGCGTTCGCCGGTCATAGAACATGTTGCGCACCGCCCCAGCGCCACTGGGCACGGGTGCCGTACCGATGAACTGCAGCGTGTGAGTGTCGAAGCCGACGAACTGGTTGGGCTGGACGCCCGTTTCCACGACCCACACGCGGTCACGGTCGTCCGCCATCATCGCATAGGGCCGGGCCCCGGTGCCCGCGGGCAGCGGCCACTCCCGCACTTGGTGGGTGGTCGGGTCGAAGCGACCGAGGTAGCCGCCGGCGTAATCACCGTACCACAGCATGCCGTCGGACGTGAGCGCGATCCGGCGTGGCCGCGTCGCCGCCCGGGGCAGTTCGTACTCCGTGAGCTGGAAGGAGCGGGGATCCACCGTTCCAAGCTTGTTGGTCCCGAACAAGTCGAACCACGGCCGGTCGGTGCGGTCGATGACGATGCCGTAGGGGCGGGCGTTGGCTGTCGGCACGCGCACCAGGCGGATCTCGCCGCTCGCGACCGTGAGCTTGCCCACGACGTTGCCGGCCTGCGCAGTGAACCAGATGTCACCATGGCTGTCGAAGGCGAGCGTGTGGGGGTCTCGGATCGTGCTGTCGGGCATCGGGTAGCGCGTGACGTGGCCGTCGCGCGGGTCCAACCGCCCGATGTAGCCCACGAGGTTTCCGGAGAACCAGACGACGCCCTGCGGATCCACGATCAAGTTGTGTGGTCCGGTGCCGGGGTCGAGATCGTAGCGCCGGAACTGGTGGCTAGCGGTGTCGAATACTGCGACATAGTGGCCTTCCTGGCCGACCAGCCAGACCCGGCCGTCGCTCGCGACGTACGGGTCCCGCGGCCGGGTGTGCGGCCACGGCACTGGCCATTCGTTGATCGTGGGCTGCTGGGCGGGAAGCGAAGGGGGAGGAGCGAGCGCCAGCGTGGCTCCGGTCAGGAGGGCAAGACGGGCGATCATGGGATCTCCGCTGATGAGAGTCGTCTCTGCAACATACGCCTGCCGAAGGCGGGCCGCTGACCTCCGGTGGCTACATCCCCACCGACACCCCCAAGCGAGCGAGCGATTGCTGGATCGGCACGTCGCCCCCCCCCGTCGTTTTGCGGTTGACCCGTTGGAAGGCGTAGTCGCCCGTGACGCGGAAGCGGCCGTCGCTGCGCCCGGCGGAGATGCCGAGTCCTAGCTCGATGCCGAACCCTGCGCTGCCGCCGCCGGAGAACTTGGAGCCCGCCAGGTAGTTGCCGCGTAGCGCCAGACTCGCTCCCGGCCCGATGTTGTAGAGCCCCCGCGCGCCGATGCGGATCGCCCCCATCGACTGTGCCGAGAACTCGGGGTCCGTCGTGCGTTTGGTATACCCGGTTTCGAGGCTCACCTGGTTCGCGACGTACCAGCGCAGGTGCACGTCGACCTGGGTCGACTTGAAGGACGAGTCTGCTCTCCCGCCGTGGGGATCGTAGGTAAGCCGAGTGACCTCCACGTCCGCGCCGAGCTTGTGCCAGGACACCGTAGCGCCGCCGGCGATGCCGGTTCCGCGGTACACCAGGTTCGAATCGACCTCGCGGTAGTCACCGAAGGCGCTTTGGACGCTCAAGCTCACACGCTGCGCCGCGAGGCTGGCGGCTGCGTTGACGACGAGCGCGAGGCTCACAACGACCGGGCGGTTCATGGGGTCCTCTTGGGCAGCGGCGTCACCTTGAGCGCAACTTGGCGTCGCAGGGTCTGGTTCTGCTGCGCGATGTCCGCGTTGCGGCGCACTAGTTGCTCGCCGAGCAGCCGGTTATAGAGGATGTTCCCCCGCGCGGGCTGGGGAGCGGGTTTTTTGAGCGACATGATGAAGCCGGTGAGAATCGCCCCGACGCTCACCACGGCCAGCTCGCGCCGCGGAGCTGTGCCCAGGCTAGAGCTCTCAAGCGCGAAAGTGCCGGCACCGACGATCCCTGTATAGAGGAAGGCTCGCCCCAGCGGCGTCCAGTTGCGTGGCGGCGTTTCCTCCTCCGGCAGCGGCGAGTAGCCGGGCAGGGCCGTCAGGTGTGGCAGAGTATCCACGGCACCGTGCGTGACCCTCACCGCCTGCTCGGCACTGAAGGAGTTCTGTCCCGCGGTCGCCTCCACCACGATCAGGTAGGTGCCGTCGGGTACCGGATCACCGCTGGGAAGCTGGGCCTGCCACCGCAGGTTGACCTGTCCGGTCGCGACGCTCGAGTCGATCGGCACGGACGTCGGGCCGCTCACCGCCCGCGTGCGCACGCGCGCCGGGCTTGTCACGGTGAAGCGAATCGGCACGAAACCGCGACCGCCGACGAACGAGGCACTATCTATTTGGAGCTGCCGCACGACGAGCACCTGCGACAGTGCCAGCAGGAACGAGCTCGTGATCTTGGGTGAGATCTTGGCGGGGTCGAGCTGTCGGTCAGGGTCGATGAGGATTGCCTGCTTGAAGGCGTCCACCGCCTTCAGCAGCGAGTCGGACGCACTGTAGGCGAACCCCAGGACCTCGTAGGCACGCGCCTGCTCCGGTCCGCTCAGCCGTTCCGTGAGCGCACGCTTCGCGAGGGTGATCGCCTGGCCGATGTCGAGGTTGTCATAGGCGGCCAGCGCGCGGCGCAGCGTCGCGTTCTGGACGTTCTGCGCCGGCAGCGCCGCGGGCCAAGCAAGGACCAGCACGAGCAACCAGGTGAAGGGCCGCATGGGAGGCCTCATCCTTCCGGGATCAAGGGGTACACCTTGCGCACGGTGGCATTGGGGTCGACCTGCACGGTCTCGCTCACCGTCTTATAGCCCACCCGCTCCACCCGGACCGTGTGCCGGCCTGGCTTCACCTTGTAGTTGATCAGCGGAGTCTCGCCGACATCGACGTTATCGATGTAGACCTCTCCGAATGTCCCCGTCACGTTGACGGTGATGAAACCGCTGGCTTCCTCCACTGCCACCGGTGGGGGCGCGGCCGACGTCTGACGCGCGGGCTTGCGCGTGGCTGGCGCACGCTGCGGCGCAGATGTCACCGTGGGGGGGGCGGAGGACGTCTTGGTCGATTCCGCCGTCGGCCCGGGCGGCGTCGCCTGCTGGGTCGCCGGTGGAGACTGTCGGGCGACCTGCTGCGGAGGGGGTGAGGTAGGGAGAGGCTCGGGTTTGCCCCGGAAGACCACGTAGCCGCCGATCCCGACTGCGGCCAGCCCGGTGACGGCCACGAGTAGCCCGGCTTTCGATTTCTTCGGCCTGGTCGTGGGGGCGGCAGAGGTCCCTGGCCGCCCGGCGGGCCGCGCCACCGGCATCGGCGTGGTCGGCGCCGCGGAAGACACGGCCTCGGTCGGCGACTCGGAGGTGACTCCGGCCTTGCGACGCGCCCGCGTCGCGGGGGCGCCGCCTTTTCCGCTGCGCGGTGCGGCGACCGGTTGCTCGGGCCACACGGCAGTGGCGAAGTCCTCCATCGTCGCGAACCGTTGGTCGGGTTCCTTCGCGAGCGCCCGGGCGATGGCGTCCGACAGGAATAGGGGGATCCCGGCCCGCGCCTGGCTGGTGCGCGGGGCCTCCTCGAAGATGTGCTTGTAGAGAATCGTGTGGACCGAGTCGCCGCTGAACGGCAGCATCCCGGTGATCATGCGGTAGCCGACGACGCCGAGGGCGTACTGGTCGGCCCGACCGTCCACCTGCTGTCCTTTCGCCTGCTCGGGTGCCATGTAGTGTGGCGTCCCGATGATCATGCCCGTACCGGTGAGCCCCGTGGCCTGCTGCAGCGCCTTGGAGATCCCGAAGTCGGTGAGCATCACTTTGCCGTCGTGGTCGAACATGATGTTCGCCGGCTTGACGTCGCGGTGCACCACGCCGCGGTAGTGGGCGTGGCCGAGCGCGCAGGCCGCCTCCCACAGGATGCGCTGGATCTCCGGGACGGCCATCGGCTGTTTGGTCTCCAGCAGGTCCTCCAGCGATGTGCCGGAGATGTACTTCATGACGAAATAGTTGAGCCCGCCGTCGCTCTCGACGCGGTAGATCGGGATGATGTTGGTGTGGTCGAGCTTGGCGGCGGTCTTCGCTTCCTGCTGGAATCGCTTGACGACGTGCTCGTCCTGGGAGATCTCGGGCGGCAGGACCTTGATCGCGACCTCGCGGTCGAGCGTCAAGTCCTGGGCCAGGAACACCGCGCCCATGCCGCCCTTACCGAGCAGGCGCTCCAGCTTGTACTTGCCTTCCACGAGCCGTTGCAGCCGGGTCTCGAGGTCGTGCACCTGACCGCTCGTGGTGTTGGCACCGCCCCCGGTCTGATCCGCCCCGCACGCGTAACAGAACTTGCTGTTGTCGGGCAGCGGCGTGTGACAGCGCACGCATTCGAAGGTCGAGCTCGACGGATGCGTCACGGGAACGTTTGACGTCGGGGATCGAAGAACCCGCCGGTTCCCGCCCGCGCCCGCGCCGCTCCCGGAGGGGCCGCCTGCAGGAACGGCAACGTCGCGCCAGCGCGGCGACGACGGGCGCGCGAGACCGAGCTCGGAGCCGTGAGAGCGGCGGAGGCCACGGCAGGAATGGGCGTGCAGGATGGGGGCAGCAGGATGCTCCCCCCCCTCATCATGCACAAGGAATACCGCGTCGGCACGCCCGCGAAATCCACGACTGCCACGTAGTAGGAGGTGCCGGCGTTGAGGGTCAACGTGATGTTGCTCCTGGAACCGGCGGCGGTGTCTGCGCCAACCAGCGTCAGCTGGGTTGGGGTGGCGGAATTCGGCACCGTCAGCACGTAGATGTCGATGTCCGACGTGTCGGGCTGGGATGGGAACGGTCGCCCGATGGTCTGGAAGTTCACGAGCGTCGACCCCGACCCGCCCGTGAGGTCGATGCGCAGCCAGTCGATGGCGTGCGGGTTATCGATCGTGAGCGTGTCCGAGAACGTACCCGGATTCGGAAGCGCGATCTTCCGGTTGCCGAAGTCGGCATAATGGCAGAACCGGTTCGGCTCGAACTTGTCGGGCTGGATGCGGGGGTCGGCCACGAGGTACCCCTTGAGGACGCCCAGTCCGTAGCGCTGGGGACTCGAGGGCGAGAAGAACGCGAGCATGTGCATGCTGTGGCTCGGCAGCCCGCGCAGCGCCACCACCGTGGACTCGCGCGGTGCCATGTGAGGGCTGAACGCCTGGCCTTTGCAGCGCATCAAGTCGCTGCCGATGTAGTCGCCGGAGTCGCGGCCGAAGTACCCGCCGGGAACGGTCCCCTTGTACCCGAGCGAGTCCAAAATGAACGTCCGCACACCCGTCGTGTCGCCGGAGGTCGGGAAGTTGATGAAGAACGTGTAGTCCGAGGTGGTGTCGCTGATCGTGAAGTCGAACCAGTCGGCCCGCGAGACCCCGCGCGGCGTTTCTTCGAACGCGAGCGCGGGGTTCAAGAACAGGACGGACGGGAGCTGCGTGGGCCAGGGGCCGCCAAGGTCGAGGTTGATCTTGGCGGGAATCGTATCGTTCGGGTCGTAGATATCCCGGGGGAGGATCTTCGTGACCGAATCGGCGAAGCCGAACACACCGGCGCCGAGGTAGAACAGACTGTCCGAGGTCGCGGGCGGGGGCACCCAGTAGGAGACGCGTCCCTCGCCAGTCACTTTGTTCCGCGTGGCGGAGAACGGGTACGGGATCAGGGTGACCCCCGCGAGACTCGTCAGGAAGAGGCTGTCCACGCCGATGCCGTAGACCTTCGCCAGCTCGCCATAGCGTACGATCCGCGGCCGCACACTGTCGATCTCGAGTGGGTTGGCGACTCTGATGGCGAGGTTGCCCTGGCGGGCCTTGTCGAAGTTGGCGGCGCGGGCGACGATGCCCGCGCTGCCGCTGTTCACCCCGGTGACGGTCGCCGAGCTGCCGGTGTCCCGCTGCACGGTCGCGAAATTCGGATTCGCGGTCGACCAGGCGAACACGACATTGGGCACGACCAGCGTGTCCTTCCCCACAACCCGGACCGCCCGCGCCTGCACTTTCAGCCGCTCGCCGCGGAGCAGGAATGTCCGGGGCGCCGTCACAAGCACGAAGACGGACGGGCTCTGATCGGTGGGGAAGTTACAGGTCCACCCCGCCAGGAGAGCGGCGCAGACGGCGAGCCAGCGGGAGCGATACGCTGCAGGCATGCGAGAGTATCTCAAGAGGGGACGCAGCCAAATGTATAACGCGCCCTACCCCGGTGCCAACCGCGCCTGCAGCAGGGTGTTGCGCGTATCTACAACCGCCCCCGCCGTTTGAGTTCCAAGTACTGGGCTACGACCGCTTGGGCGGCCCGCGCCGGCGGCACGTCTACGACGATGACGCCCGAGCGACGCATGTGGGCCAGCGCTTCCTCGCGCGCATGCAGCAGCTCCTCGGCCGCCGCTTTCCGAAACGCACCGCGAGCCACGGGCGGCCGCAGCGCGGCGACGGCGTCGAGTTCTGGATTCCGCAGCGTCACGGCGAGCGGCAGGTGCCGCGGGCGCAGTGTGGCGACGTTGGCGACGATCGCCTCCGAGGCGAAGCGGTCGATGACATCGGTGAAGATCACGGTGAGGGCGCGCTTGCGGTTGCGAACCGCGAGGTAGCGGAACGCTCCCGGGTAGTCGGGCTCGACCAGCTTGGGGGAGACGCCGGCGAGGACGTCGAGCACCTGCTTGAGTCCGCGCCGCCCGCGCTGCGGCGCGACGAAGTGCTGGACGCCGTCGGCGAACACCATGATCCCCACGTTGTCGTCGCGTTGCGCGGCCGCATACGCGAGCTCGAGCGCGGCCTGCACCGCGTAGTCCATGCGGGCCACACCGCCGGCGACCTCCGCTGTAAGCAGGCGGCCGGCATCCAGCACTAGCATCACCTGCTGGCGCCGCTCGGCTTCATACTGTCGCGTGATCACCTTGCGGCGCCGGGCCGTCGCTTTCCAGTCGATGTGGCGGAGGTCGTCGCCCGGCACCCATTCGCGCAGGCTCTCGAACATCCGCCCCTCGCCCAACCGGCGGACTGGCTGCCGGCCCAGCTCGCGACGCCGCTGCGCCTGCGCCACCGACGCGCGCAGCCGCATCGACACGAGCGGCGGGTAGACCGAGACGGCCCACGGCAGCGGGATGGAGGAGCGGCGGACGCCCAGTCCCAACGGCCCCACGCTGTCCAGGAAGAGGGCGCCGGCGGTTTCCTTCCCACGACGCACCGGCACGACCCTCAGGAGCTGCCGGGCCACGGCCCGTGCGGGGATCACGACTGCGCGCGCCGGCTGCAGGCCGCCGATCACGTCGGGCCGGACTTCGCGCACGCGCAGTCGGGCGGGCCGGCCGGCATCGTTGGTCCAACGGTAGGCAACCGCGCCGGTGTGGCCGAGCGAGTAAGCCGGTGGCGCTTCGCGCTCCACGCGAACGCTGGCTCCCAGCCGGGGAGCGAGGCGGGCGTCGACCCAAATCGCGACGACTAGCGCCACGTCCGCCATTAGCATCGCGTCCAGCGCCCACCCCACCCAGAACCCCAGCAGTCCCAGCACGGCGAGCGCCGCCGCGGCCGCCAGGGCGCGCCGCGTGCACAGGATCACGCGGTGGGCACCTCGGTCTTGTCGAGGATCGCCTTGAGCGCCGCGTCGGCGGTAACGCCCTCGAGCTCGAGCTCGGGCGCGACGTTCACGCGGTGACGCAGCACCGACGGGGCGAGCCGCTTCACGTCGTCGGGGACGACGAAGTCGCGCTCGTCGATCAGCGCCGACGCGCGCGCCGCCTTGAGGAGCGAGACTCCCGCCCGCGGGCTCGCCCCCAGAGTGAGCGAGGCTGCCTCGCGGGTGGCGCGGACGATCGCCGTGATGTAGGCGGTGATCTGGGGCTCCACCCGCACCGCCTCCGCGGCGCGACGCAGCGCCTCGAGCCCGTCGCCGTTCGTCACCGCGGTCACACCGTAGGTCGCCGGGCGGTCGGCTTCGAAGCCCTCGACGTATCGGGTGAGAATCCCCTGCTCCACGGACGCGGGCGGGTAGCCGAACAGGGCTTTCAACATGAAGCGGTCGAGCTCGGCCTCGGGGAGCGGGTAAGTGCCCTCAAACTCCACCGGGTTTTGGGTCGCGAACACGGTGAACACGTCGGAAAGGGGGTGCGTCTGACCGTCCGCTGTGACGGTGCGCTCCTGCATCGCCTCGAGGAGCGCGGCCTGCGTCTTGGCAGGCGCGCGGTTGATTTCGTCGGCGAGCACGAGGTCGGCGAAGATCGGTCCGGGCCGGAACGTGAACTCCTGCGATGACCCGCCTGGCCCGGCGAGGATCGAGATCCCGGTGATGTCCGCAGGCATCAAGTCGGGAGTGAACTGAATCCGCTGGAACTTCACGTCGAGCGCCAGCGCCAGCGTGCGCACGAGCAATGTCTTGGCGGTCCCGGGGACGCCCTCGAGCAGCACGTGCCCGCGGGCGACCAGAGCGACGAGCACATCCCGGGTGGCGTCGTCCAGGCCGAGCACCACCCTGCGGAGCGCTTCTAGGATACGGCGCGCGTCATGCGCGGGTGAAGTTCCTCCCACACGTCCTCCACGGCTTGGGCGGCGGCGAGCACGCGCTCGGGCCCACCCGGGTGAGTGATGATCTGTTGCAGCCGCCGCACGGCCGCGCGGCCGCGGGGCGTGGGGGTCGCGAGCTCGAGGGCGAGCAGCCACTGGCGCGGGTCCCCGGATGGCGCGTAGCCGCCGCGGCTAAGCCGGCGGCGCAGCCCGGAAACGATGAGGCCGACCGCCGTCTCGACACCCGCCGCCCCCTCAAGGCCGGCGGCGAGCGCCTCTAGGTGCTCGAGCGGCGAGCGGCGCCGTCGCTCGATGACGGTCAGCGCCGGCCCGAAGCGCACGGCGGCTGCGGCCAGCCCCACAAGCGCCACCGCCACGACCTGCAAGATGGCCCACCCGCCCGGGGAGCGGGCGAGCCATCCCAGCACCGCGCCGCTGATCGAGCCCTCGCGGCCGTAGCCGTGATGGTACTCGTCCCAGCTGACCCGCCCGCGCCTGGCTGGGGAAGCGGGCGGCAGCAGTAGCGGGGTCACTACGAGGGGCACGTCGCTGTCGCGCCAACTGCGGTTGCGGAAGTACTCCGGGTCGGCGGCAAGCACCGCCCGGCCCCCGCCCCTGTAGCGCAGGCGCACGATGATCGGCCGGCCAGCATGGGGGAAAGGAGGGCCTGCGACGAGCAACACTTCCTGCCCGAGCGCGGCGAGCGCGGGGCAGCCGCCCTCCTTGCGCAGCTGACCGATAGCACGCCAGCGAGGTGCCGAGTCCTCGGGCCCGGTCTCGCGTGGCGCGAGATAACGTGTCGCGGGGGGCAGACGCAAATCCAGTTGCGACACGGGCGACACGACGGCCATGCTGTCCACCTCGTCCTGCTTGCGGCTCTGCTTCGACTGCCATCCGAGGCAGTCTGTGATGCCGCCGGCGTTCCCCGCCGCCAGCACGGCGCCTCCGTCGCGCAGGTACCTCACGACCTCCTCGAGCTCTGCGGGCTGAAGCTGGAGGCTTGGGCCGATCAGCACTAGGAGCCCCGGTCGGTGGGGAGCGTCACGCGTGAGGTTGAAGAGCGCTGTGCGACGCCGCTCGACGGGCTGGCCCAGCCGCACCAGCACGTCGTACAGCGCTTTACTACCCCCCGGCCCCGCGAGGAAGGTGGACGGCAGCTCATTCTCAGGGGTGGGTTTCGGGCTGCGCACACCCGCGAACACCGCGACGCTCACCGCGACGGCGAGCAACAGGGCGAGCCAGAGCTCAATGCGGGAGAACATGCTGCAGCACCAGCTGCGCGTCGTCGCCGAAGTCGCTGTAGCCCGTCGCGTCACACGGCGCGGCGCCGAAGACATGCCGGTAGAGCCGGGCGACGAGCCCGGTCAGCGTGGCGCGGCCCGCCGCATCCAGCGCCGCCTCACCCGCATACTCGGCGGGTGTCTTGGACGGATGAAACTGCAAGGCCCGCGCACGGTCGAGCTGCAGGATAACGGCGGTGAAGCGGTGGGCCAGCGCCTCGGCGAAGCGACCGGAGCGGGCCAGCTCCTCGGCGCGCCGCAAGTGGGCGCCTGCGTCCTCTAGCTGCAACCCGGGAGCGACCGGCGCTGGCCTGCCGGGCTGGACGGTAGAGCGGTAGATACGCCAGGCCAGGTACCCGAAATGCACCAGGATGCTCAGGAGCACGACGATGGCGACCCACAGCAGCAACTGAAAAACCGTGTGGTGCGTCTCGTCCATCCGGTTGAGCCAGGCTAGCAGCGTGTGGAGCCAGTGACCCAGCCACTGCAGCGGGTGGCGGCGCGGCACCCAGTGGTATTCCGGCCGCGCAAACACCTCGCCCACTGCGCGACGCACCGAGTCGGCCGAGATGCCCTGAAGGAGCGCGTCCGCGCTCAGATGATCCCCAGCTGCTGCCCGAGGAGCTGGAGATCGAACCCCTCCCGCCGGACGCGAAGATCATAGTACAGGAGGGTGAAGACACACGGCAGGATCGGCGCGAGCACGATTGGCAGGAGCGCCGAGACGACGACTACCGCCGGCTGCAAGGCCGGGTTCGACAGTGCGGCATAGCCGCCGATGCCCCCGACGAACGCCGAGGGAACGACATTGGCGATCAGATAGGCGATGATGCCGAGGCCCAGCAGCTTCAGCTTGAAGTTCCGGGTGAGATCCCAGGACCGCCCGAACGCGTCGAACGAGCTCGACAACTCTTCCAGGACGATGACAGGCGTCGTGAGCCCGTAGCCGCACGCGACGTAGATCACGAACCACGTCAGGGTGCCGCCTCCCGCGAGTGAGAGCAACACGCTCACCGCAGTTCCCCCGACCTTGCCCAGCGTCGCCAGGACGCCGATGACCAGCGCGCCCGCGACCGCGATCATGAAGATCAACAAGGCCTTGCCGACGGCGACGAGGAACAGCGGAAGGATTCTCGTCGCGCCGAGCGACAGCGCCTCCCCGAGCGTGGGCTCGCGCCCCAAGTAGGAGGCCGAAATGATATGGATCGACCCAGCCGTGAGCAGCAGGCTGGCGAGCGTGTATGCCACGGCCACAAAGAGGACGACGAGGATACCGACCAGCAGGTGATCTTGCATGACGCCGACCATCTGCTCAGGTCCGCTGCCCATGAACCGAAGCCGCAGGTACACGGCGAGGGCGACCGGCAACCACATGACCGCCACGCTCAGCTTGAGGAAGAGCCCGAAGTGACGGCTGTACAGGGTAAAGGCCCCGTCGAGAACCTCTCCCATCTCCATGGGCTTGAGGTCGGCCATGCGCTCGCTCCGTGCGGAGGACGGCGATAAGATGAGGACGTGAGCGAGTCCCCGCGAGTCCTGCACCCCCCTCCCCCCGGCCCCCCCCAGCCACCCGACCTGCGGCAACGTCACGGGGTCGAGACACCGGAGCACGTGGAGCTGCAGTTCGAGTTGGCGGGCGTCGGCTCGCGCGCCGCCGCCGCCGTGCTCGATACGCTCCTCCTTGGGCTCTTCCAGGTGCTGGGCTTGCTGCTCCTCGGACTCCTGATCGATGTGCAGAGCGAGGCGGGGAACTGGGCGTTCGCGATTCTCTTCCTCGTCTTCGGTTTCACGTTCCTGTTCGTTTACTACACGCTATTCGAAGGCCTGAACAGCGGGCGGACGCCCGGTAAGATGGCCCTCGGCATCCGGGTGGTCATGGACTCCGGCCGTCCCGTGACATTCGGCGCCGCGGTCGTGCGGAACTTGCTGCGCCTCATCGATTTCTGGTTTCCGCTTGCACCGCTTGTTCCGGGCATGCTGTTCGTGTTCCTGACTAAAAGTAACAAGCGCCTCGGCGACCTTGCGGCCGGCACGGTGGTGGTGCGTGATCATCCCACCGAGTGGGCGCTCGCCGCGGTGCCGTCTCCCACCGCCCCCCACGCCCGACTTCCTGGCGGCACTGCACCCAGTGAGGAGATCGAAACCGGTCCGCCGGAGCTCTCCGACGACGAATTCCGGTTGCTCGACCGCTTTCTCGCGCGCATGAACGATCTCACGCCCACGGTGCAGGTCCGGATGCTGGTCGAACTCGCCCGCCGGTTCGAAACGCGCGTGCCGCGCCGCAGCACCGACCCGCAGGAGTACCTGCTCGCGGTGTTCGCGGAGGAGCAGATGCGACGCCGCAGTCGTTTCGCCACGCGGGCGGGGGCTGGACCGGGCGGCGCCGGCCGCACCACAGTCACGGCCGAGCGCTTCTTCGCCCGCAAGCGCGACGCATGGGAGCAGTTCCGCGGCGTCGCCACGCGCATCGAGCGCGCGGGGGTCGGGGCCCTGCCGCCCTCGGAGATTCCAGGGTTCGCGGCGCGCTACCGCGAGGTCGCGGCCGACCTCGCCCGCGCCCGCACGTACGGGGTGGATCCATCGATCATCGACTATCTGGAGCGGCTGGTGAGCGCGGGGCACAACGCCTTGTACCGCGCGCGTGGCCGCAACCGTCCGCCGTTGGGACGCTACCTGCTCGGGGAATTCCCGGGCGCCGTCGTCGCATCGTGGCGCTACGTCATGGTCGCCTTCCTGCTGTTCGCGGTTCCCGCAGCTGTGGGCTACGTGATGCTACGCGAGCGTCCGGAGCTCACCGAGGAGATCGTGCCCCCGACCATGGTGAGCCGGGCCGAGCAGGCAGCCGAGCGGCAGGCTCGGGGCGAGGGATACGCCCAAAGCCCAAACGAAGAGCTGCCGGTCATCGCCTCGCTCATCATTACCAACAACATTATGGTCTGCTTCTGGGCGTTTAGCGGCGGCCTGCTCGCCGGCCTGTTCACCCTGTGGTCGCTCGTCTTCAACGGCCTGAGCCTCGGGATGGGGTTCGGCGTGTTCGCCAACCATCACGCCGCGGGCTACCTCGGCACGTTCGTCGTGGGCCACGGCTTCCTCGAGCTGACCGCCATTTTCATCTCCGGCGGCGCCGGGTTCCGGCTGGCGCGAGCGTTGATCGCCCCGGGGGACCGCACGCGCAGAGACGCCCTGGTGCTGGAGGGCATGATCGCGGTGCGAATGATCGGCGCGGTGATCTGCCTTCTGGCCCTCGCCGGCGCGATCGAAGGGTTGCTGTCCGCCAGCGACGCGCCCGCGGAATACAAATACGCGACCGGCGCGCTATCAGCGGTGCTCCTCACATTCTATTTCGCCAACGGTTGGGCGTACTGGCACCAGAGCGTTCCGCGCGACGCGACGTTAGACCGGTGGGGCGATCCCCAACTGTCCGCCTAGTATCTCGAGATCGAACCCTTCCTTGCGGACCCGCAGATCGTAATAGAAGAGCGTGAACACACAGGTGAGCAGTGGATAGAAGAACAGCATCATGATCGCCAGCAGCACCACGCTAGCCGCCTCGAGCCCTCCACCGCCGAGCCCCGCTGCAACGCCTCCAACGGCGGCCGCGCCGAACACCAGCGCAAGGAGAAGCGTCACGGATACGACCCACAGGACGAGGGCTTTTCGCTTGAACCCCTTGGTCAGGGCCCAGGAGCGCCCCAGTGCCTCGGTAGACGAGCGCAGCTGCTCGAGGGCGGCCACCTGGCCGACGACCGAGTAACCGCAGAACACCACGATGCCTGGAACCACCAAGGCGAGCGTCGCGAGTCCGGCGAGGAAGCCGCTTGCGAGGGTTGCGCCGAAGATGACCCCGAATTTGCCGCCCGCGAAGCGCAGTGCCTCGCCGAGGCGCGGAGCGCGGCCCAGATAGGCCCCGGACACGGCGCGTACCGTCGCGCCGGTCACGAACAGTTTGCCGACCGCGCTCAGGAGCCGCTCCAGCAAGGCCAGTCCGGGATGGGCCTCGCCGCCACCCGACAGGTCCACATAAACGTCGAGCGCTGCGGGCAGGCCCTGGCAGGCCACCGCAATGCTGAAGAACAGCCCGAAGTGACGCCGCAGCAGCGCCAGCGAGCCATCTAGGATCTCGCCGGTCGAAAGCGGTCGGAGCTCGAAGGTGGCTACGACGACCTCCTTCAGCCGAAAAAGTGACGCGGCGCGGCTGGCCAGCGCCACCATCGCGGATTGAAAAACATCAAGTGGCGAGGAGGGCCCCACCACCTCGCCGCCGGGCAGAACAGCGGGCGATGCCGCCGGCTCACCCGAGCGACAGCAGGATCTCGCGCATCCGGCGCGCCAGAACCTCGATCTGTTTCAGGGTGGAGACGGTCTCCTCGTCATACTTGTCCTGATTCAGGAGCAGGAGCTGGGTTTCCGCGAGGATCGCTGAAAGCGGATTCGACAGGTCGTGCCGCAGCCTAGCCAGTCTGTCTGCGATGGGTGGATCGGCCATCACAGCAGCGAGCGGTACAGATCGCGCAGATGATGGTCCCGCAGGTCGCGCACCGACTGCCACAGGTCCTGCTCCGAGGTGGCGCAGAAGATCTCCGCCGTCGCGCGCTCGTGCTCGGTATCCTCGGCCCCGAACAGGATGCGGCCGCGCCAAATGCCGTCCTCGGCGCGGTGCACCGAGAGCCGAATGGCGATGAGTTGTCCGTCGAATCGAATCGGAGTGAGGTCGTGAACGACCGCTTCACGGGCGTCGCCGACCGGATGTCGCGCCGGTTGAGCTGGCATGCCGAGCCCTAGGGCTGGTTTGAGCAAAGATATAACGAGGCTGAGGTGGCGCAATAGGTTCCGTCGTCACGAAACCAACTCCCCACTTCCCGTCTCTAGAGGTGGAACGGCACCGCGGCGAAAGTGAGTGCGAAGAGCGCCAGCGCTCCCCAGGCAAATGGGCGGCGCGAGGGTGGTAACGGCCGATACGCGTCCAACACGGGCGGATGGCCGAGCCGTCCCCGCGAGAGCGCGAGGACCAGGAGCCCCCAGATCAACCAGCCGATCCACAGCCACCCCAGGGCGGCGAGCCCCACCCAGAAAATCCGCGCCACGCGCTGGTGCCAGCGCGGCAGCGCGGCGTACAGCACGTGGCCACCATCGAGCTGCGAAATCGGCAGCAGGTTCAGCATCGTCACGAACATCCCTACCCAACCGGCGAACGCGAGTGGGTGAACCGCGACCGCTGCTCCACCCACTCCGGCGCCGCCCACCACCAGCCGGCGCACCAGCCAAGTGATCGCCGAGTCCCCGAGCACCGTCGCCGGCTCGCGGCCGAAGAAGAGCACCATCCCGTGCAGGTCCTGCTCGAACGGGAGCACATGGCTGCGCGCGAGGCCGACCGCCAGCACGGGCAGCGCCACGAGAAACCCCGCGATGGGACCGGCGAGGCCCACATCGAACAGCTGGCGCCGATCCGATAGGAGGGTCCGCAGCCGGATGAACGCGCCCATCGTTCCGATGAACGACGGCACGAGCGGGAGGGGGATGAAGTAGGGCGGGGAGACGTCGAGCAGGTAGCGGCGCGCCGTGATGTAGTGCCCGAGCTCGTGGCACAGCAGGATCGTGAGGAGCGGGAGCGAGAACACCAGTCCAGACGACCACGCGCGCCAGAACCCCACCGTGGCCGGGACGCCCCGCAGGAAGAAGGTCCAGTATCCATCGTAGGGAACCGTCCCCACCATGACGGCGCCGGCGAAGGTGACGGTGTACAGTGTCGCGAGGAGGAGCACGGCGTGCAGCACCCAGCGCTCGCGTGGCCGGGACGGCGCTGCGCGGGTCAGGACAAGGTGGCGCCCATCCGGCTCGTCGGCCCAGTAGTAGATGCCGGGCCACTGGGCCAGCGCCCGAGCCAGCTCCCGGGACGGGCCCGCGTGTGCCGGATGTACAAGCGCATCAACGACTTCCCGGTCTCGCAGGGGGGTCGTCCGCCATGCGAGCAGGAACTGGCTCAGGTCCACGCGTGTGCTTGACGCAGAGGAAGGGGCGGCCTACTATAGACCTTCGCACGTCTCCGCATTCCCAAGATTCCACCTTCACCGCGTTCACTCCCCCGAGCCGGGGCCTTCCCGCCATACTGGAGCCGAAGCACACGTGGACATCGCTGAACTGAAGAGGAAGTCCGTCGCGGAACTGCACGCGATGGCCGAGAGCCTGAACATCACCAACTACAGTGGGCTCCGCAAGCAGGACCTCATCTTCCGCATCGAACAGTCTCTCCTCGACACCGACACCGTGCTGCGCGGGGAGGGCGTGCTCGAAATCCTTCCCGAGGGCTACGGCTTCCTGCGCAGTCCGGACTGGAATTACCTGTACGGGCCCGACGACATCTATGTCTCGCCCAGTCAGATCAAGCGCTTCGACTTGCGCACCGGCGACACCATCATGGGCCAGGTGCGACCACCGAAAGAAGGGGAGCGCTATCTCGCGCTGCTGAAGGTCGAAGTCGTCAACGGGGACGAGCCCGAGAAGGCCAAGCATCGGGTCGCGTTCGACAACCTGCGCCCGCGCTATCCTGAGCAGCGCATCCGGCTCGAACGCAAGGATGGTGACCTATCGATGCGCGTGATGGACATCTTGTGTCCCATCGGCAAGGGACAGCGCGGTCTGATCGTGTCGCCGCCCAAAGCCGGCAAGACGATCCTGATGCAGAAGCTCGCCAACTCCATTATCGAGAACCACCCCGAGGTCTACCTCATTGTGTTGCTCATCGACGAGCGACCCGAAGAGGTCACCGATATGGAGGAGAACGTCAAAGGGGCCGAGGTGATCTCCTCCACGTTTGACGAACCCGCCGACCGCCACGTGCAGGTTGCCGACATGGTGATCGAGAAGGCCAAGCGGATGGTGGAGCACGGCAAGGACGTCGTGATCCTGCTCGATTCGATCACGCGGCTGGGCCGGGCGCACAACGTGGTGGTGCCGCATTCGGGCAAAATCCTCTCCGGCGGTGTGGATGCCAACGCCTTGCAGAAGCCCAAGCGCTTCTTCGGCGCCGCGCGCAACATCGAAGGGGGTGGCTCGCTCACGATCATCGCCACCGCGTTGATCGACACCGGCTCGCGCATGGACGAGGTCATCTTCGAGGAGTTCAAGGGTACGGGCAACATGGAGGTGATCCTCGACCGTCGCATCGCCGACCGGCGCGTCTACCCCGCGATCGACGTGCAGCGCTCATCGACGCGCAAGGAAGAGCTGCTGCTCGCTAAGGAAGAACTCAACAAGATCTACCTGCTGCGCAACTTCCTCGCCGATATGCCACCGGTCGAGGCGATCGAATTCCTCCTGGAGCGGATGAAGCGGACCAAGGTGAACCTGGAGTTCTTCGCGACCATGTCCCAAGGGTGAGGCGTCGGACCGTCTGACTGACGGACCTTGACTGCTCCCGACCAATCGCCTTCCCGGCCGACCGCTCGAGCATCCGACCGTCCGAGGGCGGGTCGGTTGCTGGGTGTGGACTGGGGCGAGCGGCGCATCGGGGTGGCGTTGAGCGATGAGTCCCAGATCCTAGCCCAACCGCTCGCGACCCTCACCCGACGTGCCGGGAAGCGGTTCCCCATGTCCCAGTTGCTCGCCTATCTGGACGCCCGGCGGGTGGTTGGCGTGGTAGTCGGGCTGCCGCTCGACGAGCATGGCGCTGAAGGGGAAGCCGCCCTTGCCGCCCGGGCGCTTGCCGAAGACATCGCTCGACGCTCGGGACGACCCGTCGAGCTGTGGGACGAACGCATGACCACGGCGCGCGTGCGGCAGGCCATCCACGAGATGGGCGGCAAGATCCGTGGGCGCGCGGCCGACGTCGACGCCCTCGCCGCCACGCTGCTGCTGCAGCACTATCTGGATGCCAAGCGGGGCTCCGCGGTATGACACCGATTCCGGATCGCGGATTGGCCGTTGTCGATTCCCAGGTCGGGCGCCCAATCCGTCTTCTGAAATCCGCAATCCGCAGTCTCGCCGTAGGCCTCCTGATCTCGTGCGGCGGCGGTGGGCCGCTCGCTGGGGACGCGGACACTGTGGTCGTGACCATCCCCCGCGGCGCGACGCTCGACGCCGCGATCGATTCCCTCGCCGCACGCAATGTCATCCGCTCGCCCTGGCTGTTCGGCGCCTACGCCCGGGTGCGCGGGCTGGGTAGCGGACTGAAGAGCGGCGTATACGGCTTCCGCACCGGTGAGCGCTGGGCGGAGGTCGTCGACGCGCTGCGCAGGGGACGCGGCGCGCTCGCGCGCTTCACCCTCCCAGAGGGCTTGATGCTCACGGAGGTCGCCGACCACGCGCGGATCCAACTCGGCGTGCCGCGCGACTCCCTGCTAGCCGCGGCTCGCGACCCGGCGCTCCTGGCCAAGCTAGGGCTCGGGCCCGGCGCGACGTCGGCGGAAGGATTCCTCTATCCCACCACCTACCTCGTGCGCGTTCATCCCACCGCTCGGGAGGTGGTACGAATGATGACCGACCGCTTCCTCGCGTACTGGAGCCCGGAGTGGCAAGCGCGACTCGACTCGCTGGGCTGGTCCCGCGCGCAACTGGTGACGCTGGCTTCGATCATTGAGGCCGAAGTGCGCTACGCGCCAGATCGCGAGTACGTCTCCGCGGTGTATCGCAACCGCCTGAAACGCGGCATGAAACTCGATGCCGACCCAACGGTGATCTACGCCTACGGCCGCCGCCTGAAGCGCGTCTACGACAAGAACCTGCGCATCCGCTCTCCCTACAACACTTATCTGCACGCGGGGCTGCCGCCGGGCCCGATCGGCCAGCCGGACACCGCCAGCGTGCGGGCGGCGCTCTACCCCGCCCAAGTGCCGTTCCTGTACTTCGTCGCGCAGCCGGACGGCAAGCACATCTTTTCGGTCACGTTCGCCGAGCACCAGGCGGCGATCCGGGCGGTGCACCGAATGCGGACCGCAGCGCGCGCGCTGCGGCCTCGGGGTCACTAGCGCCGAGCACCGCTCCGATCACTGCGATGCCGGCGGCGCCGGCCCGTGCCAGCGCCCCGGCAGTGGTCGCGGTGATGCCGCCGATCGCGATGACCGGGACGCCCGTCGGCGCACGGCGCGCCACGGTGGCAAAGCCCAGGTCCCCCAGGGGCGTACCTGCGTCGGGCTTGTTAGCCGTCCGATAGCACGGCCCGACACTCCAGTAGTCGGCCGGCCACGCCTGCACGCGGTCCGCCTCGGCAAGGGATCCGACCGACACCCCCAGGACGAATCCTGCGGGGACGTGGGGGCGCAGCACGTCGAGCGGGGGGTCGTTCTGACCGAGGTGGGCCCCGGCGGCGCCGGCGGCGAGCGCTACATCGACGCGGTCGTTGACGAGCACAGGCACGGAGAGCGCCCCGACCAGCGCTCGCACTATGAGGACGATTTCGCTGGAGGGCGCCCCTTTGTAACGCACCTGGATCGCCGTGGCGCCACCGGCGACCGCGCGGCGGCACACGTCCACGACGTCACGCCCCTTGAGAAGCGGGGCGTCCGTGAGCACCATCAACCGCAAGTCGTCAGTGAGGCCCATGAGCAAGATCCTGCGCGGATTGCGGGGCGCGACCACCGCAACCGCCAACACGAGCGAAGCGATTCTGGACGCGACGGCCGAACTGCTGCGCGCGCTGCAGACGGCCAACGGCTTCCGGCCCGAGGAGGTCGAGAGCGCCATCTTCACTTCCTCCCCCGATCTCACCGCCGAGTACCCGGCGCGCGCGGCGCGCTTGCTCGGCTGGAGCGGAGTCCCCCTGCTGGGGGCGAGCGAGGTCGCCGTGCCTCCCCCCGGCGGCTTGCCGCGCTGCATCCGCGTGCTGCTGCACTTCTACACGACCCATCCGCCGGGCGGGCTGAAACATATGTATCTGCGCGAGGCGGCCAAGCTGCGGCCGGACCGCTAGTGTCGGACGGTCTGAGAGTCGGACCATCGGACCGCGTCCCGGTGAGCGTAACCGCCAAAGGGGCCGCACGGTGGCGCGCCGGCCACCCGTGGATCTACCGGAGCGATGTCGCCGAGGAACCGAAGGGAGAGCCGGGTATCGTCCCGGTGACCGACCGCCGGGGCAAGTTTCTGGGCCAGGCGCTGTATTCGCCCAAATCCGAGATCCGGCTGCGCCTGCTTTCGACCAGGAGCGAGCCGATCGACGCGGCCTGGTGGCGGTCTCGCATCGCCGCGGCAGCCGCCCGCCGCGAAGGGATTCCGGCAACTGCGTGGCGCGTGGTGCACGCCGAGGGCGACGGGCTGCCGTCCTTGATCGTGGACCGTTACGGCTCCTCCGTCGTCGCCCAACTCTTGTCGGCCGGGCTGGAGTCCGTCCGCGACGACGTCGTGGCCGCCCTAGTCGAGGCGCTGCGACCCCATCCCGAGGGCATCCTGCTACGCCACGACGCGACGATCCGCCGCCACGAAGGCCTGGCACTCGAGGTGGTCACCGCGTTCGGCACCGTGCCGGAAACCGTCGAGGTGAGCGAGCACGGCGTGCGCTACCTCGCCGCGCCACACGGTGGACAGAAGACCGGCGCGTTCCTCGACCAGCGCGAGAACCGTGCCCTGGTCGGCGCGCACACACGGCCCGGCGGCCGCGCCCTCGACCTGTTTACCTACCACGGCTCCTTCGCCCTGCATCTGGCGCGTCGGGCCCGAGAGGTCACGGCAGTGGACGGGAGCGCCGATGCCCTGGCGCGGGGCCAGGACAACGCGGCGCTCAACGGCCTGGCTAACATCGTGTGGCGGGAGGCGAACGCCTTTGACCTGTTGCGCGAGCTGGAACGGGAGGGTGAAGCCTACGACACCATTGTCCTCGACCCGCCGGCCTTCGCGAAGACCAAGGACAACGTCCCGCGCGCCCTCGCAGCCTACAAGGAGATCAACCTGCGAGCGATGCGGCTCCTCACCCCGGGCGGCATCCTATTCACCTGCTCCTGCTCCTACCACGTCCACCGACACCTATTCGCCGCGATGCTGGCCGACGCGGCGCGCGACAGCGGCCGCAGCCTGCAGGCCCTTGCCTGGGTCGGTGCCGCTCGAGACCACCCCGAACTGTTGAACGTGCCGGAGACGGGATACCTGAAGGGAGCGCTCTTGCAAGCCATTGACTGAACGGGCCGCCTTTACAAGGTTGCTTCCATGGCGCCCTCAACGTCCCCGAGTCCGGATCGGGCAGCACGCGTACGCCGAGTCCTGGTCGTCATTCTGGTCGCCAACCTGGCGGTCCTCGGGGTCCGGTTGCTGATCGGCATCATTTCCGGATCCATGGCCATCCTGGGCGGCGCACTCGACGCCGCCGTCGACACCCTGAACAATGTCCTGGCGCTGACCGTCGTCCGCGTCGCCTCCAAGGAGCCGGACGAGGAGCACCCCTACGGCCATGGCAAGTTCGAGACGCTGGGGGCGCTCGCCATCGTGGGGTTCCTCTCCATCACCTGCTTCGAGCTGGTGCGCGGCAGCGTGAACCAGTTGTTCGCCGGTCCCCCTTCCCCCCCGCGGGGAGGCCCGGTGACCGACCTGCAGCTGGCAGTGCTGGCCGGCACACTCGGCGTCAACGGCCTCGTCGCCTGGACCGAGCGTCGCGCCGGCACCGCGCTGGGCAGCGAGCTGCTGCTTGTCGACGCCGCGCACACACGTGCCGACGTCCTCATCACCGTCGGCGTGCTCGGCGGCGTGCTGTTCGCCCGGCAGGGAGTCTGGTGGGTGGATCCGGCGGTCGCCATCGGCGTGGCCGTCGCGATCATCCGCATCGCCTACCGGATCGTCGTCCGCACGGTGCCGGTGCTGGTCGACCAGCAAGCCGTCCCCACGAGCAGCATTCAGGAGACCGCACGAGCGGTGGCCGGCGTGAAGAGTGCCTACGGCATCCGCTCGCGCGGCCCGATCGACCTGCGCTATGCCGAAGTCACCATCGCCGTGGACCGCAACGCCAATGTCGAGGCGGCACACGTGATCGCTGACCAGGTGGAAGAGCGACTCAAGCGCGACCTGCAACTGCACGAAGTCACGGTGCACATCGAGCCGTGTTGACGACGCTGCCGCAGGAGGATCGCCCCTCTCCCCGTCCCCATGACGGCCCTTCGACCCGCCGGGCGCCCCGCTCTCTCCGACAGGAATACCAGGAGTTCATCCTGCAGCGGATCGAGGAGTACAAGGACACTCTGCCCCGCGAGGAGCTACTGGAGATCGGGGATGAGGCGGTGCGAGAGCTCGAAGCGAGCGCCCAGGATCAGTACCTACTCACCGAAGTCCTCCTGCTCGAGCATGTGGATCGCATCATCGCGCGACGGCTGCGCCTGCCGGCGTTCGGCCGCTGGCGCCAGAAGCACCGTCGGCTGCGCGAGGCGCAGCGCCAGCCGACCCACTGGGGACTCGACCCCGACAGCTCGATGGCCCGACTCGCGCCACTGCTCGAGCCTGGCGATCTCGCAGTCGTGGTCGGGGCCGCGGCGTTGCCGGTTGCGCTTTTCCTCGCCGCCCACGACGCTCAAGTCTTGCTGCTCGACCAGGACCTCGGCGCCGTAGAGAGCGCGGAGAGCCGCGCGGTGAGCGAGCAGCTCGCCGGCCGGTTTCAGGCGCTCGTGATCCAATTTGGCACCTGGGTGCCAGACCTTCTGTCCACGCTCGTCGTGCTCGACCCCGTCGCGCTCGCGCCGGCCCGCCTCCGGGACCGACGCGCACTGATCGCCGACCTGCAGGGGCGCACCCGTCCCGGCGGGCTGCACGTCATCCTTCCCACGGGTGGCCCGGGGAACCTCCAGCGCGAGGTCATACCGCTGGCCGCCGAATCACTCCGGTCCGCGTACCGCGGGTGGGAATTCGAGCCACAGAAGCGCGCCAAGCGGGGTGGCGGGGGTGGCGGATTCACGGCGACGAAGCCAGCGCGTCACGCAGACACGCGGGCGAACGTGTCAGACTGAACACTGCAGACATCCCCATCACGCGGCGTCTTCCCTAATCCGTTATCCCTCAAGGTGTTGGCCGGTTAGGAGGTGTGGCAGGAGCCTTGCTTAGGAGTGAGGGATAACGGAACTCGGAAGATCGCCATGACCAGTCTGCCGCTCATACTCGACCACGAACCTCTGGGGATCATCCTGCGCGCCGGCCAGCAGGCGCTGCGGCCCGCGAAGATCTGGGCGTATGTCTGGTGCGCCGACGGAGACGAGGACGATCATCCGCATCAGCATCTGCCGATTGATCGGAATCTGGGCTGAGCCGTCCTGCTGAGAGTCCGTGAACACGCGCGGGGCCGACTTGATGTCGGCCCCGTTGGCTTTCTAGCTCGGCGCTCCAGTCACGGCGCGACGGCTCTCACGGTCGTCGTTCGACCACCTCGAACTCCGTTGTGACCGAGTAGTCGGGGACGCCGCACAGCGAGGCTCGCGCCGTGTAGCGCCCGGGGGTTGGCGCGGCGACCTCCGGAATGGGGGCGAGATATCGCACCGCGCTCGCCATCTGTACCTCGACGCGATCCATCGGCTTGGGAGGTCGCCACGCGTCTCGCCACTGCGCATCGCCGCTGCCGGCGTGGCTCACCGCAAGGCAGAGGATGTCGGTCGAGGAGAACAGAAACACTAGCCGCGTGTCGCCCTTGTTCCGGACCGTGTAGTAGGCCGCGGCCATGACGCCGGTCGGATGGCCGGCGCTGTCCCGCCAGACGATGCGGTTCGGGACGACAGCGAGCGTGACGGTCGCATGCTGTGTGTAACTCGGATCGACCTCCTTGCGCGCCTCTCCAGGCGGCCGCACTTCCCGCAACCGAGGGGAATCCAGCGTCGCGGGCAGAAGCAGGCGACCCACCGCCTCCATGTACCGGTTCATGTACCACGACCACTGCTTCAAGTCCCCCGGCAGGGTCAGGGCATTCACCGGTCCCGTTTGGGTGGCGAGCGGTAAGGCGAGCCTGAGCTGCGGCTTCGCGGAATCGCCGGAGCCGCTCGCCACCACGAAACCAGTGAATCGCACCGAGGTGTCGGAGACCTGGAGCGAAAGCAGCACCGCCAGCATCGCGTTGAGCACGACTGGAACCTGCCTGTCCGGCCGCCCTTTGCAAGCCTCGCGGGACGGGGTACTTATTCTTCATGTCTACGGTCACTATCAACGGCCGGCCGCTTGCCGGCACGGTCGACCAGACGATCCTGGACGTCGCCCGCGCCGCGGGGATCGAGATCCCCACCCTGTGCTGGTACCCGATGCTCCCGACCGTGGGCAATTGCCGCATTTGCCTCGTCTCGGTGGACGGGCAACCGAAGCTCGTGCCCGCCTGCGCGACGAAGGTCGCGGACGGGATGAGCGTGACCACCGAGTCGCACGCCGCAATCGAGAATCGCAAGGGCGTGCTGCGGCTGCTGCTGGAGCGCTACCCGGCCGAGCACTTGCGCAACGGCGGCCGCGCCAGTCCGCGCAACGAGTTCGAGCGCCATGTCGTGCAGTACGACGTCATGCCCTCCGCGGTCGTGGGCCGGGACCTGCCCCTGCGGGCCGGCGACGAGCGCCCCGGCGATCCGATGATCCGCCACGACATGTCCACCTGTATCCTCTGCACCCGCTGCGTCCGGGCGTGCGAGGATATCCAGGTCGTCGGCGTCTTGGATGTCGGCTTCCGCGGTGAGCACACCGAGATCGTCGTCGGGGCCGATGGCGACCCCGACAGGGCCGGCTGCACCTGGTGCGGGGAGTGCGTCCGGGTCTGTCCCACCGGGGCGATCTTCGAGGTGATGCCGAAACAGCGCTTTACGCCTGAGCAGATCCTCCGGCCACAGCGCGTGGTGCGGTCGGTCTGCCCGTACTGTGGCGTCGGGTGCCAGGTGGACCTGCATGTCGCTGGCAACGTGGTCGCGCGAGTGACCTCTCCCGACATCGAGCTCGACACGCCGAATCAAGGCTCGACGTGTGTCAAGGGGCGCTTCGGCTACGATTTCCCCCAACACCGTGACCGGCTCACGACTCCCTACATCCGCAAGGGCTGGGTCAAGGAGCGCGGGCGGTGGCGCTGGCAGGCCGCCACCGGAACGGATCGCCGCGGCGGACCGTGGCGGTCGATCGAGGGGGAGGGCCAGGAATCCAAGCCCGGCACTGCGCCCCGCGCCACGGGGAAGTCGGTGCGGGAGCTGGGCCTGCTCGAGCGCATCGATCTGGACATCCGCGACCGGGTGGCGACACCGCCGTCATGGTACGAACCGTTCCGCGAGGCGACCTGGGAGGAAGCTCTGGAGCTGACCACTCAGGAGCTGCTACGCATCAAGCGGGAACATGGCGGCGACGCGTTGGCGTGCTTCTCCTCCGCCAAGTGCTCCAACGAGGAGAACTATCTCCTCATGCGTATGTTCCGCGCCGCGCTGGGCACGAACAACGTGGACCACTGCACACGGCTGTGCCACTCGACGTCAGTCGCGGCGATGCAGCGAGCGCTGAGTACCTCCGCGGCGTCAGGCTCAATGCGCGAAGTCGAGCACGAGACGGATGTGATCTTCATCGCCGGCGCGAACACGACCGAGACGCACCCCGTCTTTGGCGCCGCCCTGAAGCGAGCTGTGGAACGGGGAGCCACGCTGATCGTCGCCGACCCGCGCCGCATCGAGCTGGCGACGCGCGCGCATATCCATCTGCAGATGCTGCCCGGCACCGACGTGGCGCTGTTTACGGCGATGTTGAACCACATCCTGGCGCAGCGGCTCGAGGACACGCGGTTCATCAACGAGCGCACGCACCACTTCGATACGGTCCGCGCAGCAGTGCAACCCTACACGCCGGAGCGGGCGGCCAAAATCACCGGCGTGCCCGCCGACCTGATCCGCCGTGCGGCTGAGATCTACGCCCGCGGACCGAAGACGAGCACACTGTGGGCGATGGGCCTGACCCAGCACGCCAACGGCACCGACCTCGTCGCCTCGCTCCTCAACCTGATGCTCGCCTGCGGAATGATCGGCCGCTGGGGCGCGGCAATGATGCCGGTGCGAGGCCAGAACAACGTCCAGGGGGCTTCCGACGTCGGTGCGATCCCGTTCGTCTACACCGACTACCGCTCCGTGAAGGACCCCAAGACCCGCGCCGAGTACGCCCGCACCTGGGGCGTGTCGGAAGAGTCGCTCTCCCTGAAGGAAGGGCTGATGGTGACGGAGGTGGTCAAAGCCGAGAGCGGCGTGCGTGGCATGTACATCATGGGCGAGAACCCCATCATCTCCGATCCCGACATCGCCCACGCCGAGCACTGGTTCCAGAATCTCGAGTTCCTGGCGGTGCAGGACCTGTTCCTCACCGAGACCGCCCGCTACGCCGACGTCGTGTTTCCCGGCGCGAGCTTCGCCGAGAAGACGGGCACCTTCGTCAACACTGAGCGGCGCATCCAGCTCGGCCGCAAGGCGGTGGATCCCCCCGGGGAAGCGCGGGGCGACCTCGAGATCCTGATCGCGCTCTCAGAGCGTCTCGGCCTGCCGACCGACTTCCGCACCGCGGAAGAGGTGATGCGGGAGATCAGCGCGGTGACGCCGAGTTGGCGCGGCGTCACGTACGCGCGGCTCGAGGGCGCGGGCCTGCAGTACCCGGTGCCGACGGCGGATCATCCCGGGACGGCGTTCCTCTTCGCCGACCGGTTCCCGACGGCGGACGGGAAAGCGAAGTTCATCCCGGTCGAGTACACCGACCCCGTGGAGCTGCCGGACGACGCATATCCCTTCGTCATGAATACGGGACGCCAACTCTACCACTGGCACACCGGCACGATGACGCGGCGTGCCACCGGGCTCGACGCGCGTGAGCCGACGGCCATTGTCGAGATCCATCCGCTCGATGCCGCCGAGCTCGGCGTTTCCGACGGGGACCTCGTCCGACTGACTTCGCGACGCAACTCCATGGTGACGGCCTGCCGCGTCTCCGACCGCGTGGCCCGCGGCCAGGTGTTCGTGCCGTTCCACTTCCGCGAGGCGGCCGCCAACCTGCTCACCAACCCGGTGCTGGACCCTTACGCCAAGATGGCCGAACTCAAGGTGTGCGCAGTGCGGATCGAACGGGCGGGCAGCCGAGCTACGCTCTGACGCGTGATCCCGGCCGACTCACGCCGGATGTGGGTCATCGCCCACCGCGGCGGCTCAGAAGCGATACGCCAGCCCGAACGCCAACACCGGGTACACCTTCAAGTACTTGTCTACGTCGCCTTGGGTCTTGTTCGCTTGGGCTTGCAGATCGGCCGCTAGAGTCGGGTCGCTTGCGGCCCCGGTAGCGGTCAGCGAGATCGTCGGCTTCCCGATCACCGCACCCAGGTCGAACAGGAGTTTGATCGCCCTCCCGCTGCTCGCCGGCGTGCCGAAAGCCCCAGCCCAGATACGGGCTCGCACCGGGGAACTTCCCCTGCGCCGTCAAGATCCCGACCTGGCTGCTCGAGTAGGTGCTGCCGTTGATCGTATAGGATCCCGAGGACGGCTGCCCGGTGGCGGTGATCGTCAGGGGGTTGGTGACGATGCCGCCAGTGAAGTGAAAGCCCCCGCGCTGACCCGGGTACAGGTCGATCAGAACCGCCAGAGCGTGCAGCTTGAGCGAAGCGGCGTAGCTGATGTCGGACTGCGATTTCGTCGTGCTGATCTTATAGTAGTTGACGCCCACCCGGGCCGCGATGTGACCCGTGAGCAACTTCCCAACCTCGAGACCGAAGCCGGGAGTGCCGAAGCGGAAGGCCACCGAGACGTCCGAGTGGCTCGCGGGGGGAGCTGCTTGGGAGAGCTGTTGCGCGCCGAGCAACGCGGCGCCGGTCAAAGACAGCGCTAGCGCGCCGAACAGAGGAAGCACAGAGTGTCGCATTGTAGACCTCACCGAGTATGACGAGCGGGCGACTGGAACGGCGTCGCCCCCTCGTTCCTGTTATCCCACCAGCAGCAACGTGATCTCCACGACGATGCCCTGTTTCATCTCCGCGGTACACGTCCATCCGTGTCGCACGAAATCGAGGAATCGGCCGCGCTCGCGGGCGCGGGCCGGCGCCCCCCATCGGGCCTGGATCGTGGCCGCCGAGTCCCCGACGCGTACACCCGTTACCGCGCCGGCGCTACGCTTGCTCAGCACGATGACGTGGACGCGATGATCGTCCTTGTCCCAGGTCAGGCTGATGCCCCGCAGCTGGTAGTCCCAGAATCGCAGGCCCAGGGATTCTTGCCGGCGCTCGGGATTACCGAGCGCTGTGAGCACCGCGGAGGCAGAGTCTCCGAGTGCGACCCCGCCTACCCGCGGCGGGTCGACACTCGGGTCGGGGACTGCTGTCTGTCCCCGGGCGGAGCCAGCCTTCGTTTTCCTGGCGGTCGCCCGCTTGCGACAAGGGGAGATCGCCGATCGACAGCACCGACGCGCCAACGCGATTGCAGGCTACACCGGGTTTCTGGCGCTGTGGCAGGGGGTGGACCCGGAGCTGCGCTCCTCCGTTGTGATGGCGGAGCAAGCGCTGGCGCGGCTTCGCCCTCTGACCGACTCCGCCACCCGCCGGTAGATTCCCCGGTCCATCGCACCCGGAGAGGGGGGGGGAGGCGCATGGAGCTCGGCCTGAGAACCCGCGTCGCGCTGGTGTGCGGCAGTACCCGCGGACTCGGACGCGCCGTCGCGACGGCGCTGTCGCAGGAGGGCGCGCGCGTCGCGGTCAACGGCCGCCACCAAGACGCGGTGGAGCGCGTCGCGCTGGAGATCGAGGCCCATACCGGTCAAGCCGTCCTGCCCTTCAAAGCGGACGTCGGGGATTCCGGACAGGCCGAGCAACTCGTGGCGCAGGTCCAGCGCGAGATGGGCCGCCTCGACATCCTGTTCTGCAACGCCAGCGGGCCGCCCGCCGGCCCGTTCCGCGACCAGCCACGCGACGCCTGGCAGCGTGCCATCGAGCTCAACCTCCTCTCCGCTGTGCACCTCGTGCGAGCGGCCGTGCCGCTGATGCGCAAACACCAGTGGGGGCGCATCGTGTGCCTGGCCTCAGTCGCGGCGAAGCAGCCACTCCCCGGCCTAATCCTGTCGAGCACCGCGCGGGCAGGCGTGCTCGGCTTCGCGAAGTCGCTCGCCGACGAGGTCGCTGCGGACGGCATCACGGTGAACGTGGTCTGTCCAGGGTTCATCGCCACCGAGCGCATCGAAGAGCTCGCCGAGACGCGGGCCACGCGCGAGCACCGCGCCTCGCAGGAGGTGATGCGGGAGATGGTGGCGGACATTCCGATGGGCCGGATGGGCCGAACAGAGGAGCTCGGCGCGGCCGTGGCGTTCTTGGCGTCGGAACGGGCCAGCTATATTACCGGCGTCGTGCTCCAGGTGGACGGCGGGTTCACGCGGTCCATCTTCTGAACCATCCCCGTTTCCCGGTTCCCGAGTCTTGATGCAAGCGATCGTGAAAGCGGAGCGCGCCCCTGGGCTGGTCGTGAAGTCGGTCCCCAAACCGTCGCCCGGCTCCGGCGAAGTGCTCATCGCCGTGCGCCACGCGGGCGTGTGCGGCACCGACCTCCACATCGCCGATTGGGACCCCTGGGCCCAGCGCCGCATGCACCCCCCGGTAGTCGTGGGCCACGAGTTCGCCGGGGAGATCGTCGCCGTGGGCGACGGTGTCGCCGAGCTCAAGACCGGTCAACTGGTGACTGCCGAAGGCCACATCGTGTGCGGGCACTGCCTGCAGTGTCGCACCGGCAACAGCCACATCTGCCGCAACACCCGCATCATCGGGGTGGACCGCGACGGCGCCTTCGCCGAATTCATCGTCATGCCCGCCACCAACGTGCTGACCCTCGACGGCATCCCAACCGAGGTCGGGGCCATCATGGACCCCATGGGCAACGCCTTTCACACGGTGCTCACCGCGGATATCCCCGGTAGCTACGTGTTCGTCGTGGGGTGCGGCCCGATCGGGTGCTTCGCGGTCGGCATCGCGCGTGCGGCAGGGGCTGCCAAAGTCATCGCCTCAGACGTCAATCCCAAGCGACTCGCCCTCGCACAAAAGATGGGGGCGCAGGTGACGATCGACGCGACGAAGCAGGACGTGGTGCGGCAGGTCCTGGAGGCGACCGGGAACGACGGAGCGGACGTGGTGTGCGAAATGTCCGGCGTCCCCTCGGCGCTTCATCAAGCGTTCGCGTCGGTCCGCATGGGCGGCCGGGTGCAACTGTTGGGCCTTCCGAAGGGTGAGGTCCCGGTGGACTTGGCGAACGAGGTCATCTTCAAGGGGATCACGATCTATGGAGTGATCGGCCGCAAGATGTACGAGACCTGGCACCTGATGCGCCGGTTCCTTGCGAGCGGGATGTTCGATCCCCGCCCCGTCATGACCCACAAGTTCCCCCTCGCCAAGATCGACGAGGCGCTGGCAGCCATCCGGTCGGGGGACGCAGGCAAGGTCATCCTGGAGATCGCATGAGCCTCACTGGGGCGCTGCAGGCCGAGCTCGACCAGCTCAAGCGGGACGGTGTCTATAAGCGACTCAACCATCTCGACTCCCCTCAGGGACCCCGAGTCCGCATGGAGGGGCGGGGCGAGGTGGTGATCCTGTCGTCTAACAACTATCTCGGCCTGTGCAACCTGCCCGAGGTAGTACAGGCGGGCAGAGACGCGCTAAACCGATTCGGTGCGGGCACCGGTTCCGTGCGGTTTATTTGTGGCACTTTTACGATTCACCGCGAACTCGAGGCCGCGCTGGCCCGGTTCGTTGGGTGTGAGTCCTCGCTCACATACGTGAGTTGCTGGAACGCCAACGAAGGCCTGTGCCCTACCCTCCTCGGCGAGCAGGACATCGTCATCTCCGACCAATTGAACCACGCCTCGATCATCGACTCCATCCGCCTCGCCAAG
>WNFD01003740.1_pt1 | contig 31513 bp, 29 predicted proteins | sample 5400491 | NCBI WGS metagenome assembly WNFD01 (sample SAMN13153343, study PRJNA577476) | soil metagenome | isolation source: 120 cm saprolite under Douglas fir tree site 2 hole 2 replicate 2 | place: USA:California | collected 2015-04-18 | reverse complement strand
TCCAGGCACAACCGTCAGCACGGGCACCACACCGCCGTCGGCCCGCCGCCGGACGCACAACTGGCACCGGCTTGAGCCTGGTTGCCCGCTGGCGTGATATAGCCGATGACTCTGTTCGCCGCGCGACCTATGCTCGAAGTGGCTGAGTTCGTCGCCATGATCGTGTGACCGGTAGCGGCGCGCCAGCAAAGACGGGTCGTCACCCTTGCAGCGCAAGTGCCCGTACCAGTTCCTCCTGTCGAGGGCGCGTGCCAGCCCGCAAACGGGGGCCGGAAAGCTAGTCCGAAATCCGGTCGGTTCTGACCGCTGCCCTGTGGGGAGCGAGCCGCGCTATCTGAAGCTGCCCATTCAGGGAATCGGCGCCGTGTGGCGGGAGGTGGCGATGCTTCCCGCGCTTCGCGCCCGCGGCTTTCCGGTACTTGAGTTCGAGCACCGCACCGGCGACCTGCCGGATGCCGGGATTGAGTTTCACATCACGCGGGAAGTGGAGCACGTCGCTGGCGCCGGCCTGGTGGCTGGGGACCCGCCCGCCGGCCACCGGCTCGCCACCCAGCTCGGCCGGATCGTCCGGCGGCTGGAGGGGCTGGATGCCCGGATGATTCCCGGCAGCGGGCGATGGAATCGCCGCCGGTCCGACTGGTGGAGGCCGCAGTACCGGGCCTTGATCGGTGACCGGCGCTGGCCAGCCACGGCTCGCTCGTGGGCCGAGCGCATCCTGGGGCGGCTTTGGCGGCTGGTACGGCGAAATGCTGATCAGGAGCGACGGCTCGTTCGTGATGATCGATTGGACCACCGCCGGCGCGAACTGGGCCGGCGCACAGGCGGCGGGGGCCATGGAGGTGCTCGCCGGGTTCGGCGGTGAACACAGCGGGGAGCTGATCCAGCGCTTCCTGCACGGCTACGCACCGGCTGGCCTGGAGCCGCCCGAGCTAGATGAGCTGCGCCTGTGGACCGTGCATGGCTCCCTCGGCTGGGCCATGCTGCGTCCTCCCACCGAGGAGGAGATACGCCTCGCGACGAACGGCATGCACCGGTGCGCCATCTCCGACGACCCAGCGGAGTGGTTCTGACCGGGCTCGCCTTGCGGCCGCGTGCCAGATCGCTGCATGTGATCACCGGATCACGTTAGCGAGAGTGGTCCGGCGACTCCAGCCGTTTTGCGGTGGGCGAGATTCCCGCACCGTCGCATCTCGCCGGTCGCCCGCGCCTCCGCAAATCACTGCGCCGGGCCGGTCAGGCCGCTGCTGGGCTTGGTTCCGATGACCAGCCGTTCACGGTCGAACAGCCTCGACACGACCAGGTAGGCGGCGCAGTCGATCACCAGCAGACCGCAGGTCCGGCTAGTGCACCCGCAGCCTGGTGAGAGCAAGCAACCCCGTGGCATGTCGATCGCGGCCCCGGGACAAGCAGGAGGCCGCCCCGATTCAGCTGACGAACAGGGCTATCGCGGCATACTGGCACGCCGCGGCAGCGCACACGTAGGTGTGAAAGACCTCGTGGTAGCCGAACACCGACGGATAGGGATCGCGGCGGTAGGAAATCGCTCCGGCCGTGTAGAGCAGGCCACCCGCGAGCATCAGCACGGCCGGCGCGACACCGGCATGGATCCACACCCCCGGCAGCGCAAGGCCGGCTACCCAGCCCAGCCCGACGAACGTCGTGCCGACCATAAGCTCTGGCGCGTTCATCCACGCCATGTGGATCACGGCCGCGGTCAGGGTGAGCGTCCACAGCACGATCAGGCAGGCCAGCCCGAAGGCACCACGTACGGCGAGGAGGAAAGCGGGAGTGGCCGTGCCGGCGATGAGGAAGAAGATCATCGCGTGGTCCAGGCGCTGCAGGCGCCGGCGCCACGCAGCGTTCCAGTTGCCGCGGTGATACAGCGCGCTGACCCCGAACAACGCGCTCACGCTGGCTGCGTAGACCGCAGTTGCCGCGATCCGCGTGGCTCCATGCGCGCGGGCCAGCAGCAGCGTGCCGCCCACCAGCGACGCCCCGAACCAGAGCAGGTGCAGCCAGCCACGCAGCACCGGCTTGGTGTAGTAAACATCCCGCCGGGCGTCGTAGAACGCATCTGCCGCCGACGGTGGCGCCGCCGGCGTGGGGCCCATGGCAGTCACCGCCGACCTCCACCTTCGTGCCGGGACTCGGCGACCTCGGATGCCGTCAACGTCCGCCAACCCACAGTGTCACGCACAACTGGCCCTGTGCCCACCGGCCAGCATCACGATCCACGATCCCCTAGATGGGGCTCCTGGTTCCGTTACGCCGGGCCACCGGCTGCGGCGACGGCTGAGAAGGCGCTTGTGCTCACGTCGGCGGCCAGTTCGGTCATTTGATGGCCATAGACCGAAGGAGCCACCACGCGCAGGACGACGCACCAGTTCTGCCCGGCTCCATACGCCGATGAGATCCTGCCGTAATGGTCGCGGAGATAGGAGACGGCCGCGCGGTTGGTGATGGCGGTCTGGCCGCAGATAAGGAACAGCGGGTGCCCACCGTCAAGCGGTCTCACTTTGGCGACCAGAACATATTCGCGGGTGTCCCGCTCCCGGAGGAACTCCTGGCCGGCGGCGACGATCGCGGCTGATTCCGGCGAGTCAGGGGCGAAGGAACGGATGGATACGCCGGGCAGGAAGCGGGCGAGATGCGACTGCATGCGCACATTCGCGGTCGGGCCGCCTACGCAGAACTCGGTGAGGTCCCCTATGCCGTAGGTGCCCTCACCCGAGCTGACGACATCCAAGTCCGCCTTCAGGTCGCGCATCAGCTTCGCGAGTTCGACGATACTGAACACGTCGTGCTTCGAGATGGTCCGCGGCGCCCCGAAGGTCTGCGGCGCGACGATGCGGCAGGTGTCACCGGGCGACAGCCCGAAGAACCTGGCCCGTTCCCGCTGCCGCCGGGTCACCCGGGCGCGGCCCCACGCCCACACCGACCCTCCGCTGATGAGACTCGTCATCAGGCCCACCACGATGTTCAGGATGACGGCGGACAACAGGCCCTCCACAGCATGCCCGGCTGGTACCAAGGACATTCATTGCATCACGATGCCAGGCGGTGACCTGCCGTTTGGATGCTAGGACACGTCGTCCGTTTTGCGATCCTAGTGCGGACAGTAGATGCCACATAGCAATTGCGGATCTGGACCACTTACCGCCGTGGTTCGCCTGCCGGGGTTTGGGCTTGGCTTTGATGGAAGCCAAGCAGCCGGGTTTCGACTGCGGTAGCCGCGGCGGCCGGGCCGCCTGCGGCGGCGAATCCGGCCGCGACGCGCCGGGCGCCGGTTGTCCGGGTAATGGCCTCTCGCGTTTTTGCGCGGAGACGGTCGGGGCGAAGCCGGTTCGCGGGCAGCCGGGTGCCGGCCTCGGCGACCTCGACACGGCGGGCGACTTCGAGTTGGTCGCGTCCGAACGGGACGGCGCAGACCGGTATTCCGCGCGCGAGCGCTTTCTGGGTCGCGCCCATGCCGCCATGGGTCACGGCGCAGATCGCCCGCTCGAGTACGGCGCCGTGCGGCACGAAACGCGCTACGTGTGCGTTGGCCGGGATGTCGTACTCGGCTGGGTCGCCGGCGGGCAGGGTTGCTATGACGTGTACCGGTTCGCCGGCCAGTGCCTGCAGTGCGACGCTCACGAGCCGGCCGTCGTCCTGGAACTCCGATGACGTCGTCACGAGCACGATGGGCTCCTCGATGCGAGCCAGCCAGTCCGGAGGGTCCGCGGGTGGCTCCCACGCGCATGGTCCGACCATGACGATGCTGTCGGGCCAATCGCTGCGCTGATACTCGAATGGTTCGGCGGTCAGATACAACGTCAGTGGCGGCGCGCGGAAGAGTTCGTCGGCGTGGCGGAGCGGCGGCAGGGCAGTCTGGGCACGGACGCTGTTGAGCGGTGGGAGCATCTTCTTCTCGACCGTGCCCAGGACCAGCGGGCGCAGCAGCCGGTCGCGGATGCGTCCGAGCGGCCCGCGTGCGGGGACCAGACCCGGGCCGAAGGGCGGTACGTCTGAGGAGCGCAGGGCCAGCGGGTAGGGGCAAAAGGCGGCCCACGGGCCACCCCACCGCTCGGCTGCCGCGAGCGCCCCCCAGCTGTTCACGTCGACTACGACGACATCCGGCTGCTCTTGGTCGATGGCTTGGCGCAGATCGGCTGCGTCATGCCCGGCTCGGGCGCAGAACCCGCGAACCGCGATCTCCAGTGCGTGCCGCGGGTTACGGCCGCGCCAATCCTGAAGCTCGATGGCCTCTACCTGTTCGCAGATGGGCGCGGCGGCAAACCCGCGCGTGTTCATCAGCGCAACCTCGGAGGCAAGCGTCCGGACGGCGATATCGTGACCGCGGCGCGCCAGTTCGTCGAGGATGGGAGTGAGCGGGTACAGGTGCCCGCGCGACGGCGAGGTGTAGGCGAGGATACGAGCCATCAGGATTCCTCCAGCATCGGGTTGAGCAGTTCGGCCATCGCGATCTCGGTCTGGCGGCGGCTCAGGCCGGCATCTAGACGCAGCAGCTTCCATGTGTAGACATCACAGACCGCGACGAGCTGAGCTAGCCGCCGCCGCCGGTCGACATCCGTCCGGCCGTTGAGCGCGGGCGCGAAAACCCTCGCGCACCAGTCCCGGTGCAACGCACGACCTGCGTCAGCGATCTCGGAAAGCGCGGGAACACGCACTTCCTCGGCCAGCATCCTCAGGACCGGCTCACCCATCAGCTCATAGTGCTCGACAAGAACGCGAACGGCGGCGCCCACATCACCGACTGGTGCCTCGTCACGCTGGCGCCGGACACGCTCCGATTCCCGGGCGCCGGCGGCGGCCATCAATCCGTCCCGGCCGCCGAAGCGGCGGATCACCGTCTGAACAGAAACACCAGCGCGCCGCGCGACCTCATCCAGGGAGACCTTGTCAGTGGGCATCTCCCAGAACGTCTTGACGGCCGCGTCGAGAATACGCTCGCCCGTCGCCGCCGCCGCTTGCGCCCGGGAATCCATCCGGTAGGGCCGGCGCGGCTCAACTTTCATGTTAACTACACTATCATCAAATCGCTCGCCTCGGCAGCGCCACGAGACCCCGCAGGGTGTCCGACTACTACTCCACCGGCGTGTTGCGGATGATGATGAGACTCACGATCTTGTCGTTGCGAACTCGTTCGCGGCGCGGGCCGCCGCGCACGGAGCGCACAACGGCACATCAATATCGCCCAGCAAGTCCGAGCTGTACCGGCCCGTAATCACCGCGTCGAACACCTCGCAGACGCCGCGGTCAGCCGGATGCGCCCGCGAGCAGAAGCAAAGACAGGGCCGGCGCCGCATGGCCTTCTCAGCGCGCTCGATCACCGCCCGGACCTCAGGACGGTTCGCTACCTCCGCGAGCGCATCGAAGGCTGGCCGTACGCGCTCAAGCGCATCGGTCATGGCCTGCCCGATTCTCCGGCCGACCTCGGCCAGGGTGTCGGCGAGCTCGGAGTCCCTGTCATCGCCCACGGTCGCATCCTCCCACTGGCAGAGAGCCAGAGCCAGAGGACGTTTACGCAACTCACGCACGCCCGACCGACCGAGTGGAGTGGCACCTGCGACGCTAGTCCCCCGGCGTGCCGGCGAGAACTCAGCTCCGCTCCAGAACGCGCGGTGTCCGCGAGCACTGAATAGTTCCTGCAGTGACGGCGCGCCGGGTGGCGCGATAGCGCTACTTAACTCGACGCGAAGACCCGCTATTCACGCCTGCCACACCCAGCCGGTCTCTTCGTTCAGGTGCAACTCGGTCTTCGGGTGACACGGCTTGGTGCAGATTACGGCGCCTGGGGAAGCCTTGAGCGGCGGGTACTCGTCACCGCAGAATGGCAGGCCTACGTCGCCGTCGGCCCGGGAGGCCGGCGCACCCCAACCCTCCGCCTCAGTAGACACCGCACATCCCGTCGATCGAGACCTCCTCGGCCAGCACCTCTCGGGCCGGCTCGTCTGCGATCAGCGTCGGCTGGGCCGGTGGCCCCTCGAATACTGTCTGCTCCTTCATGTCTGCCTCCATGGTCAGATCCCTAGCCAGCTGAACGACCGTGTTCAAGGCACAGACAGCCACAACGCGAGCGGGTCAGTCCTACTGACCTCTCGGCCCCGGGCACCTCGGACGTGCTCACGGTGCCGGCGCTCAGCGAGCGGGCAAGCGCGTTGTCTCCGTCATCCGCAGCGTAAGCGGGCTGTGTTCCGGCGCCATTACCGTCGATGACGAGCGTGTTTCGGCTGCGTTTTCGCTCGGGTCACTTCCGTGGCTGAGTCGTGGCTGAGCCGAGAATTCAGTGCGGCCGGGCAGCTGGATGTTGTTGAGGGCACTTACGGGCCCGTGGGTGCTCGCTGTGCGGTGCGGTAGAGGCTGACCAGTTCCTGGGTGGTGGTGGCGTCCTGGGCGGCTTTGTCGTCGCGCCATCGCCCGGTGAAGCGTGGGAACCTCATGGCCAGCCCGGTGTTTTCCTTCACCTGCCCCCAGGCGGCGGTGTAGTTGGGTGAGAGGGTGAGCTCGGCGCTGAGGATCTCCAGCACGACCCCGGGCTCGAACCACACGTCCGGCTCCTGCCGTGAGTCGACCCGGGCGGGCCGCTGGGGGCGGGCCAGCGGCGCCAGCCGGGCGGGCAGCGCGGCCAGGTCGGCGTCGGAGAACCCGGTGCCGCACTTGGACACCGAGCGGAAGACATCGGCGTCCGGGTCGTAGGCGGCCAGCAGCAGCGCACCGTAGAGTCCGCGGCGGCGGCCACGCCCGGCGAACGCGCCGACGACGACCAGGTCGACGGTGTCGGCCAGTTCGGTGCGGTAGTCCCGCTTGAGCTTGATCCATAGCCAGCCGCGGGCGCCGGCCTGGTAGCCGGCGGTCGGGCTCACCGACTTGCACACCAGCCCCTCGCAGCCGTCGGTGACCGCCTGCTCGAACGCCGCGTCCAGCGCGGCTGGCGTGGTGACCTCGGTGGCGGTGGTGAGCCGCAGCTGGGGCGACGGGGTGATCGCCTCGGCCAGCCTGGCCCGCCGCTGCGGATAAGGGAGCTGGGTGAGGTCCTGGCCGTCGGCGTAGAGCAGCTCGAAGCAGAACAGGCCCACCGGAATGTCGCGCATGGCCTCGCTGATGCCGTGCTTGCGCCGCCGGAACATGACCTCCTGGAACGGGCGCAGCTCTCCGGAGGATGAGTCGTAGGCGACGACCTCCCCCTCGATGATCGCCTCCTTGGGGCCCAGCCCCGCCCGGATGACGTCGACGACGTCGGGGAACTGGCTGCTGACGCGCTCCAGCCGCCGGGTGAACAGCTCGATCGACCCGTCGGCGGTCCGGTGCGCCTGGACCCGGACGCCGTCGTACTTGTACTCGGCTGCGCACTCCCCGCCCAGCTTGGCGAGGATCTCCGAGGCGTCAGACAGCCGCTGGGCGAGCATGGCCCGCACCGGGTTACCCGGGCGTACCTGGAGCTGCTCGACCGCCGCCACCCCGCCATCAGCCACCGTGGAGGCGACCAGGCCCAGGTCGCAGCAGATGTTGTAGGCGCGTTCCAGCACCGGCCGGGCGGCCCGCCCGCCGGCGTGCACCTGCGCGAGCGCATCCAAGATGGTGGGCGTGCCGATGCCCAGCCGCAACCCGCCGGTGACCAGGCGCAGCAGGTAGCGGGCCTCCAGCGGGGTGGCCTGGGCGAGCAGGCCGGCCAGCAGGTCCAGCTTGCGACCCTGCGAGCCCGTCCCCTCGGCTTCGGCGATCTGGTGCAAGGTATCGACCACCACCGTGACCGGCAAGCTGGCCGGCCGCCCGGCAGCGGTCACGGTCAGCAGCTGCTCAGCGGCCTGGCCGAGGTCGCCGGTCTCCCGCACATTGGCGGTGACCTGCTCGGGACGGGCGCCGGTGGCGGTGGCGACCGCGCGGATGGCGAGCTTCTCGGCCAGGCCGAGGTCCACGCCAGCGAACTGCGGCGCGATCAGGCCCTGGCACAGGTAGCAGACCGTGGGCAGCAGCCCGGCCGGGGTCGCGGCGAGCAGCGTGGCGAGACGGTCGACCAGCGCCAGCCGGCCACCAGCCTGCTCCAGGTCGCGGTAGGCCTCAGCGACGGTCTCGTACCTCACGGCGCCCCCTTTCGGTTCACTCGATCATGACACGTCGTGTCTCGGAGCCCACCCAGGAGATCAGGCCAGGAGCGTTGTCCGCGGGTGTCGCAGTGTTCAGCCGATCGGGCGCGGGCGCCCCGATAGCGTGATCGCATGGCATCAACCGACAAGATCGAGGCGTTTCTCGCGGAGCCCCGGAATGTCATCGTGGCTGGGATCCGCCGGGACGGCCGACCGCACCTCAGCCCCAACTGGTTCTACTGGGATGGCGAGCGGTTCTACGTTTCCACCACACGCGCCCGGGTCAAGTATGCGATCTTCCGCCGTGACGCCAGGGCCCAGCTGCTCGTTGACGATAGCACCGGCTTTCGGGCCGTCCTCGTCTCAGCCACCGTGGAGATCTACGAGAACATCGCCGAGGAACTCCCCCGCTTCCGCGCTATCCGGGAAAAGCACGCGATGGCCGTACTGGACGACGAGGAGCATCTGCGTGCGCTGACCGCGGAGGGCCGTGTCCTGCTGGCCATCACACCCGATGGGCCGCCTTCGAGCTGGACTTGCTGGGGCTTGGACTGACCGTTGCAGGGCTCGGAGAGCGAGAACACGTGGCAGCCGGCGCCCGGTGTGTTCCTTCGACGATCATCGAAAGAGGCGAGCCGACCCTGACGGTGACAGGTCGCGGACGTCGCGCAGGCAGCTTGATCTGCGACGCTTACCGTTGCGCGGGTTACTGCGGGCGCGGTGCCTTCAGTCCCAGGCGCCGTTGCTCAATGAACAGGCAGCGATCCTCTACGTAGAGCAGCCCGGCCTCCTCGGCGATGGCACGGGCCTCCGGCGAGGCAATGCCCAATTGCAGCCACAGGGCGGTGGCGCCCGCGGCCACCGCCTGGCGGGCGAGATCCGGTGTCTGCTCCGCCGGCCTGAACAGATCGACCAGGCCGATCGGCTCGGGAACGTCCCGGAGCGTCCGGTAGACGCGCTCGCCGAGGATCACTTCGGCGTGCGGGTTGACCGGGATGATGCGCCACCCGTGCTGCTGCATGTGCGCTGGCACATAGTGCGCTGCCTTCGCCGGGGCGGCGCTGGCGCCTACGACGGCGATCGTGTCGTAGGTCGTAAGGATGCGCTCGACGATGGCATCGGTATCAGTCATCCCGCACAATACTGCCCGTGCCGGGCGCCCGGACCTCAAGCCCGTGTGCGAAGCCGAACTCAGCTGACCGGCCCCGGGGCGGCTGTCACTCCGGATGTCAGGGCTCGCGTAGGGGCCGCAAGTAGCGGATGCTGCCCAGTACGTGGTCCCGTATGACGGTGGCGACCTGTTCCTCGTCCCGGTGTTTGAGGGCATTCAGCAGGTGGGCGTGCTGCTCCACCGATTCCGCGTGGGGCCGGCCGGCTTGCGGCCCGCGCGGGAACGACCGCCACAGCAACCGCATGAGCAGGAGCAGCATCGGCGAGCGGGCGCACTCGTAGATGCGGAAATGAAAGCGCCGGTTCAACTCCGCGAGCCAGTGGTCATCAGGGTCACACGCCGCGACCTGCTGGTAGAGGTCTTCGATCTCGGCCATGTCGTCGTCGGTCATTTTGGACACGGCCAGACTGCCAGCGAGCGACTCCAGGGCGGCCAGGATCCGGTAGTTCTCTTCAAGCTCCTCCGACTCGGCCCGCGCCACCGAGGCACCGCGATGCACATCGGTGACCACGAGGCCTTCCGATTCGAGACGGCGCAGTGCTTCCCGCACCGGCGTGTAACTCACGTCGAACTGCTCCGCCAGCTGGCGCTGGCGAAGCGGGGTGCCCGGCGAGAGCTGGCCGTCGGTGATGAGTTCTCTGAGCGCGTCGGTGACCATGTCGCTCTTGCTGACGTAGTTACGTGTGGTCCGCGGCGCCGGCCGCTCCTCACCCCCGCCGTCCACGTGGTCGCCGGATCCGCCCGGCAGGTACGGAGCTGGGCTGGCGTGGTCTCTTGCCTCACTCATGACCACATAACCCGGGGGTGCCGCCTCCGGCCTCGGGCAAGGGCGATGGCTCGGCGGTGTCCGCTGACTCGCGCTTGGGCGGCGTCGGCCAGCCGGGTCCAGCTGTCTGGGTGTCGTCGGCGCCAGCGTCCGCCGAGCGGCCGAGGAAGACCTCGCGGATGTCTGGCCGGGCCAGGATCGAACTCGCCGCGCCCGCGATCTCGATCCGCCCCGCGACCAGGATGTACGCCCAGTCGGACACCCCGAGCGCCTCGAACGCCTTCTGCTCGACCAGGAGCACGGCAGTGCCCGCGTCCGCGAGACTGCGCACTTGGTCCCGCAGGACTGAGCGGGACAGTTCCGGCGACAAGTTGGAGGTCGGCTCGTCGAGTACGAGCACGGACGGTTCGAGCATCAGCACCCGTGCCACCGCGAGCATCTTGCGTTCGCCCCCGCTGAGCTTGCTCGCGGTCCGGGACCGCATGTCCGCCAGCGCCGGGAACGTCGACATCACCTTGTCGATCCGGGCGGCGAGCTGGGGCTTGGCGAGCAGGTAGCCACCCATCTCCAGGTTCTCGATCACGGTGAGGGTGTCGAACACGTCCTTGGTCTGGGGGACGAAACCCAGGCCCATCCGGGCGCGCAAGTGGCCGCGGAGGTTCGTTATGTCGCGATCACCAAAAGTGACCGTCCCGGTCATGACCGGGAGCCTACCGGTCACCGCCTTGAGCAAGGTGGACTTGCCAGCGCCGTTGGGCCCGATGACCGAGACCACTTCCCCAGGCCCGACGCTTATGCTCACGCCCGACACGATCGGCGCGCTCCCGTAACCGGCCGCAACGTCATCGAGGCGAAGGGCCGCGGGCGGCCGCTCCGGCGGGCCCGCCAGTCCCAGGCGGCCGGCTGGGTCATCCGCCGGCGTGTTGCCCGGCGGCCCGGCCGCCCGTGGGCTATCCGATGAGGTAGGCATCGAGCACCTCTCGGTCGGCGCGGACATCGGCCATGGTTCCCTGCGCGATCACGCGCCCCTGGGCCATGACGATGACGGGGTCGCACAGCCGTTCCACCACCGCGAGTTCATGCTCGATCATGAACATGGTGAGCCCCTCGTCGCGCAGGTCGAGCAGGTGCTGCTCGATCCGCCGGGCCAGGGATGGGTTCACGCCAGCCATCGGCTCATCGAGCAGCAGCAGCGCCGGGTCGGCCATCAGCCCGCGCATCAGCTCAAGCAGGCGTTTCTGGCCCCCGCTGAGGTTGCCGGCGTACTCGTCTTCCTTCGCGGACATGTCGAAGCGCGTCAGGAGTTCCCTGGCCCGCTCAACCATCGCCCGCTCCTGCGGCCGCCAGTACCGTTTGCCGAGCGCCGCCTGCCACAATGCCTCACCACGCTGAGCGGGCACGGCGACGAGCAGGTTCTCGAGCACGGTGAGCCCGGTGAATTCGCTGGAGAGCTGGAACGTGCGGATGATGCCGCGCCGGGCCAGCTTGTAGGACGGGAGCCTGGTGATGTCCTGCTCCCGGTAGGAGATCTCTCCCGAACTCGGTTTGATCGCGCCGGCGATCACGTTGAGCACCGTCGACTTCCCGGCACCGTTCGGCCCGATCAGGCCGGTGATCCGGCCGTGCGGGACCTCGAAGGACGCGCCGTTGACCGCCCGGACCCCGCCGAACTGGCGATGCAGGTCCCGGACCGTCAGAAGTGGGCGGGCAAGCTCGCTCATGTCCTGTCTCCCGCTCGCCTCCGGGGCGCCTTCAGGCGCCTCCTTCCCTCGTCGCTCGTTCCTCGCTCCTCAGTCCAGTCGGCGCCGCGCCCCTCCGGCTCGCTCATTGGCCGGCCCGTGCGGACAGCGGCGCGCGCCGTCCCCCGCCGTCCGCCCCGCCCGGGCCAGCCCGGGGGAAGCGCCGCCGCCGCTCGGGGATCACCCCCCGCGGCCAGAACCAAAGGAAGGCGAGCGCGAGCACCCCCACGATGATCCATTGCAGGGCGTCGATGAGCCCTGGCGGGCCGAACTGGGGGACGAAGCGGGTGGCCTCGAGGAAGGCGACAGGCACCAGCAGCGCCCCGACCATGGCACCCAGGTTGTTGCCGGAGCCACCGACGATGACGGCGGTGAAGTACACGAACGTCTCGGGGTACAGCCAGGAACCCGGGGACCAGGCGGAGATGAACTCGACCAGGATGGCGCCGCTGACGCCGGCGATCGCCCCGCCCAGCACGAACGCCAGCATGCGCAGTCCGGTGACGTTCTTGCCCAGAGCCGCCGCCGCCTGCTCGTTGTCGCGGACCGCGCGCAGCGTGCGGCCGAGGGGTGAGCTCGTCACGATGTGCACGAGCCAATAGACGCACAGGCAGATCGCGGCCGTGATGCCCACGAAAAGCCACTGGTAGCCGATGGGCGTGAGATTGACCATCGTGGCGAGCGGCTTGGGCACGAGGTCGAGCCCGTTCGGCCCGTTCACCAGCCCGGACTGGTTGGTTGCGATGCTGGTCGCGATCAGCGAGACCACCAGCATGACCATGGCCTCGTAGTCACTGCGCAGCCGCCGGACGGCGAGGCTACCCACGAACGCCGCCAGCAGGCCGCCGACCACTCCGGCCGCCAGGATGGGCAGTGGGAAGGGCCAGTGGGCGCCGCCGACGTACTGCTGGAACCCGCCTTTGGTGGCGGGCCCGAGGGTGAGCACGGCAGCGGTGTAGGCGCCGGCCGCCTGGAAGACGATAAACGCGAAGTTGACCAGCCCGGCCACGCCGAACTGGAGGTTCAGTCCCCAGCACGCAATCACGTCGACACCGAGGTAGATCAGCACGGTGGAGATGTAGAACTGCCAGGCGACGCTCACAGTGTTTCCCGCTCGCTTCGGGGCGCTTTGAGGCGCCGCCTTCCCTCGTCGCTCGTACCTCGCTCCTCAGTCCAGGCGGCGCCGCGCCCCTCCGGCTCGCTCACGCTCTGTCCTCGCTCACGCTGCGACCTCCTTGCGGGTGGCGACCTCCGACAGGATCCCCTGGGGCCGTGCGAGCAGCACCATCACCAGGATCACGAAGGCGACGACGTTCTTGTAGTCGGGGCTGATCACGGCGGCCGCGAGCTCGCTGACGATCCCGATGACCAGGGCGCCCAGCATGGCCCCGTACGGCTGGCCGATCCCGCCGAGAACGGCCACAGCGATGATCGGGATCAGGAACTGTGCGCCGGTCGTGTCGGTGAACGCAGTCAGGTTCATCACCAGGATGACGCCGGCCAGGCCGCACAGAGCGCCCGAGATTGCCCACGCGAGGTCGATGACCCGTTCGGTGGCGATCCCGCAGTTTCGGGCCAGGTCAGGATCGGTGGCGGTGGCCCGCATCGCCTTACCGAGCTTGGTGTAGCGCAGGAGCAGGTGGATGAGGAGCATGGCCACGACGGCGACGCCGATGATGGCCAGCTGGACGGTGGTGAACACCATCCCGGCGATGTGGACCGACGCAGGCCGGGGCATGCTCAGGCTGAAGAAGTTCGCGCCGAAGATGGCCAGCATGCTGTTCTGCACGATAAGGCTGACCGCGATGGTCACGATGATCATGCCGAACAGGCGTGTCCCGTGGCGGACGAACGGCGTGTACAGGGCGCGGTTCAGCAGTACCGAGAACACCGCCCCAAACGCCCCGCCCGCCACCAGCGCCAGCCACACGCTGATACCGGCGCTGGTGACCAGGTAGGCGACGAACGCGGCGGCGGTCATGATTTCGCCGTAAGCGAGGTTGAGGATGTTGGTGACGCCGAACTGGAGGGTGAACCCGACACCGGCCACGGCCAGGATGGACGCGGTGACGAGGCCGAATCCGATCGCGGGCAACAGAGTGCTCACGGCCGCCTCCGCGGCGTCCCATGAGTGCCGCGGCCGGCCCCACAGGTTGTGGTCACCGGCTGATCGCCGCGATCTGTGCCGCCGACACCGAGCCGACCAGCACGAGGTTGCCTGTCACGGACTTCGCGGCCTCGAACGCCCCGGTGGAGTTGTGCCACCGGTCGAACACGATAGGCCCGCCCGCGCCGACGTACTGGATCTGCTGGCCGGCCTGCAGCGCGGCCTTTCCGGCGGCGAAGGTGTCCACCACTGTCTTGCCGGCACCTGGCTCGGTGACCTTCATGGTATAGCTGTTGAAAACCGCCGGACTGGTGCTCTTGGCCGCGATCATCGCCAGCGCCATCACGTTGACCCCGTCGTAGTAGGTCATCGAGTACGGGTCGCTGCTCCACTGGCTGGGCTTGGGCACCTGTGACCCCGACGCCAGCAGGGATCGGTTGTAGGCCTGCCAAGCCGGGCCGCTCGGCGGCGCGTACGGCTGCATGCCCTCGAAGTACTTGGCCATCGCCGACGCGCCGATCGCCCCGGTGACGGCCTTGAGCCACGGTGCCTGCAGGGTGACCTCGGTTCCGATCACTGGGATCAGCCCGTGCAACTGCTGCAGCTCAGACAGGAACGTGGCTCCTGTCTGCGGATCGACCTCGGTGAAGATGACCTGCGGATGCGCCGCGAGCATGTTCTCGATCTCGGTGCGATACGAACTCTGGTCGAGCGCGAAGGGCTTGTTGTAGACGATGGTCCCGCCGAGCCGGGTGAAGGCGCGGGCCAGCGTCGGCACGTCCGACTGAGCGCCCGCGTCGTTGCCGAACACCGCGGCCGCCCGGGTATACCCCGCCTTGTGCGCCCAGAGCGCCAGCGCGTAGCCCTTGACGTCGTCGGCGGGGGTGATCCGCCAGAAGTAGGCATCGGTGGTGTGGTCAAAGGCCGCCTGGCCGGTGTCGACGAACATCGGCACGTGGCCCTGGTTCAGCAGCGGAGCGGTGGCCAGCGCCTCGTCGGAGCTGGGCCCGAGCACGCCGATCAGTGACGTCTCCGTCGCCATCATCTTCTGCGCGGCCGGCACGGCGTCGGCCGGGTCGCCGCGGGTGTCCTCCTGCACGCAGTTCAGCTTGTGACCGAGCACTCCGCCGCTGGAGTTGATCAGCCGGACGGCGGGAACACAGCCACCGGCCATTTCCGGCCCGAATGAGGCATCCGGTCCGCTGAACGGGTTGAACTCCCCCACCACCAGCGTCGACGATCCAGAGCCACCGCCACCGCTCGATGAGCCGCACGCGCCGACGGCGAGCAGCGCTAGCGCTGCTCCCAGTGCTATCACGGCGATTCTCATTACGCACCTCCGGTTAAAGATGAGCCGCCGCACTGCAGCACAGGTCAGGATTCGTAACCGTCCCGGCAGGGCAGCAAGGCCACAGCCTCGATTTCCACCAGAGCGTCTGGGTGGGCGAGCGCGCTGACCTCCACCAGCGTGCTCGCCGGCCGGGCGTCGCCGAAGTAGCGGCGGCGCACCGTGTTGATGAGCTCGCGATCGGCCATATCGCGCACATACACCCCGACCCGCACGACGTCGTCAAAGGTGGCACCGGTGGCCTTCAGAACGGCGCCTACGTTGTCGAGCACCTGCTCCGACTGCGCGATCACGTTGCCGGCGCCGACGAGTTCACCATCGGCGCCGACGGGCAGCATTCCGGAGATGTACAGGAACCCTGCCGCCTCAACCGCGTCGGTGTAATGGCTAATCGGCTCGGCTAGCTGCCCGGCCAGCCGGATCCGTCTCATGAGGTGCCCACCGACGGGTCGAGGACGCGGATAAGCAGCGGGCTCGGGTGGAACCCGTTGCACGGGTTGAGGTCCTGCGGGCAGGCCGAGACAGCCACGATCGCGTCCAGCAGCGTCCGCAGCACGAGCTTGTCTCCCGGCCGGCCGGTCGGGATCTCGTTGCCGAAGGTCCGGTCCGGATGTATGGGCGCGTTCTGGAAGAAGTTGAAGGGGTCCGGGATCTGCCACTCCGCGATCCCCCACGGCTCCAGTGCCTCGCCAAAGTTCGTCCGGCAGCTCCGGTGGCCTTCGACCGCGTAGTCGAGGCGATAGCGCCGGTCGTCGCACATCGAGGTGATGATGTCGTTGCGCCCCACGTCATCATGGATGATCTCGAACATCGGGTTCCGCCAGTTGCTCTCCAAGCGATCCCCGGCCTGCACGGTCAGCCTCAGCACCGCGGAGCGGGTATGGGTGGTCGATAGCCACTCGGTCCGGTTGCGTTCCGCGAAGGCGACGAAGTCGGCGACCTGCTGGCCCTCAACGTCGACGATCTCGACCAGCTGGCCGCTCTTCGCGACGAAAGCGGTGCCGTGGCCACCAGGGACCAGGATCTCCCAAGCGGGGGCCTAAGCCTGAGCAGCGCCCCGGAAGCGCTTGCCGCACTCGTAGCGGGGGCCTAAGCCTGAGCAGCGCCCCGGAAGCGCTTGCCGCACTCGTAGCGGGGGCCTAAGCCTGAGCAGCGCCCCGGAAGCGCTTGCCGCACTCGTAGCGGGGGCCGAAGCCTGAGCAGCTACCCTCGCTGCGCTCCTTCGGCCGGTCCCACTGTGGGCGACGGCTGCGGCCCGGCCCGGTGAGATGGCTCAACGGCGCTGTGGGATATGAGCATCGCATTTTCAGACAGGACCGAGAGCCAGTAGTTCATCCGTTCGGCATTAGTGGTATCCCGCCAGTGCGGAAAGAGCCAGGCGGCGTCGGCGAGGGGCAGCCGGCCTTCGACCTGGTGGACCTCGACCGTGAAGGATACTCCCTGTGGCGGGCATGCCTCGATAGCCGTTGACACGATGGAGGCCAGGCCGCCGGGCCCATACATCATGCTCAGTGATCGGCGGCCTTGGTAGCTAAAGGGAATTGGCAGCCGCGTCAGGAAACTGAAGTGATCCGGGAGACCTGGGGTGAGGGGATGTCCATCGTGCAGGTGAAAATGTATGTGCTTGCCGAGCCGGCCAAGCGAACGTGTGAGGTCGAGCACATCCGGCAGCGCGCTTTCCACCGCGTCCTGAACGTCCGCTACCAGGTCGGGCAATCGGTCATCCGCCGGGCTTAGGTGCCCGAGGCTCAGGCCAGGATGGCGGCGTGCGAACCTGGAGGACGCCTGTCTTATGCCAATGTGGCCGACGTCGATGCAGCAACTGACTCGCTCGGCGGCCTGGAGTCGCTCCGCCACATCGACGAACCAGCCTGGATCCAGGCCGGCGGCGTACTCGAGAAAGACGATGGGCCCATCCGGGCGCTCGCGAAGGCGTGTGTTCAGTTCGCCCATCGCGGCGACCAGGCGGTCTGCCTGTGCCCCCATCTCATAGTTGTCGTGGACGACCAAGCCGGCGACCCGGCCTGCGAAGCGGTGGGCGAATTCTCCCACCACCGCGCGGCCACGCTCGTGCAGCACATTGATGCCGCGGCTCAGGTGGACCACGGGCAAGCGCCCATGGGAGGGCGCGAATTGCAGGACGTACTCAAGCTGGTCCGGCGTATCGGCGTATACCTCGGTGGCCACGCCCATCTGGGCGAAACGGAGCCCAGCGAGCTTGAGCAACGTATCGTCCCCCGCGACGCGCTGCTGGAATAGGGCGTGGACGGGCCCAACCACGTCCTGCTCCGTGCTAGTTCCCGCCGGGCTGGTTCCCGCCGTGCTGGTTCCACCGAGGCCACGGCGGGCACTGTCCATGACACTCACTCCATCGCACCGTAGATCATCGTGTCCTCGCACCCTTGGTCAGATGCAGCCCCCGAACGACACTAGGCCGCCCGTGGCAGGGGTTCCAGGGCCGCGGGAGGGCCATCTACCGTGCGCGGCATTGTCCGCCTTAGCTGCTTGAGCTGTGCGCGGGCGCTGTCACGCCGCATGCGGACATAGTGGACAATGCCTTCCATCTTCTTTCTCCCCTGCCGCAGTTCGTGCTGCCGGCAGCCGCTCCGGTAGATCTCGTCGTTGCTGAACTGCCGACCGGTGAACGGGTGTCCATGAGATGTGTCGGATTCTAGATAGGCCGCCTGCCGGACGCGGTCCCACAGGCCGCCGTCAGACTGTCCCCCGATCTGCGCGGCAATGGCCCTTGGATTGAACTCGGTATCGAGCATGTATTCTATATAATCCAGGTAGTACTGACGGTAGTCGCGGTTACGAAGCAGGTTCTGCACGAGTGGGATGTGTGAGGTGCCGTGGTTCTTCCAGTAACGCCTCGTGTTGCTCGACCAATCGAGGATATCGGCGTACTGCCATCGTGTGCCAAAATAATCGATTCCCAGGCAGTTGTCGTAGTCCCAGGGGATGAAGTGGAAATACGGCGAGCTGACGAAATCCTTCGCCGCTCCCTTGCGCCCGGAGTTGTAGAGATAGTAATTTGACGGAGTCGCGTAGTAGTTGTCCCAGCTCCCGAGCAACATGTTGACGGCCGCCCATCTGAGAAAAGCATTGGCGTTCATGATGCCGTCCACCGACTCGCGGAAGGCGTCCGTGTCGAATCGCTCGTCGTTACCTGGCAGCCCGACGCCGTTGATCGTCCTGATGAAACAGGCGAGGTCGTCGTAGGTGTTGGCCTCGGGGTTGTTCTTGTTGGTCTTGAGACGGTAGGTGCGCTCCGCGGATCCTGGGATGAAATACTGGCGGCCGGTATCGTCGCCGTCTGGCCCGGTCCGGTGGGCGAGAGTCGCGCACCCGATGTCGCGGCAGCCGGTCTTGTACAGGTTACCCCGGTGGTTCTGGCCGAAGTGACCTTTCAGGAATATCTTGTCGACCTGCTCGATGACGGAGAAGAGGCCTCTGTAGGTCGCATCGAACGCCAGCTTCGCATAGGTGTGCCGCGGTGCCGGGATGTCGGCTTTGCCGAACAGGCGCCAAGCTAGTGCTTCGCGCATTTGAGAAGGATCGTTGTACATCGCCTTGAGATTGATGCGAGTCATTCCGGCCAGCCGGTTGTCGCGTTCTGCGGCATCGAGGACAATCCTCCAGGACCGTTTTGGTGCGCGCAGTGTGCGGTTTCCGCTGTTAATCAGCGAGAAGGCTGGCGTGCTGAACAGCGTGCCCTCGGCGCCCGGGGGTGGAATGTGCCGGTCGTCGGCCGGTTCGGTTTTCCACACCTCGAGCCTGGCGCCGTGGCCGGCCTTCACCGGCTTTGTCAGCACACCGCGCCCGGGGCTAAATCCAGTGACATAGAACATATACATATCCGCGTCGAAGAACTCTGGCTTCCCGAGCGACGCCCTGATGTAATCCTCGATCGCCCGCGCGGCGGCGGTCGGCTGCCCGGCCTCGTCGAGCAGTCGCAGTTTCGCGGGTGGAGCTGGTGGGACGTGCGCCAGGAGCAGGTCGAAGAGCGCCAGGTACTCCGCCCTGGTGCGCAGCGACGCGTCATCACGGCCTGCTATTTCGTTGGCCACATTGGCCAGGACTCTGCTGTGCCCAGCGGGCAACTCAGGCACCACAACCGCCCGGCCCTCGAACATCTGGCAGAACCGGTCCCTGCCGACCGCCGTGTCCATGCTTCCCCCATGCCTGCGCTTCGCCTGTCCGCTGGGCGCTCGGCGTTCAGCGGTGCCTCCAGCAAGCGGCGCTCGCCCGGGCACCTGCGACGTGAGACACCCGGGTAGTTGCGTCCCTGACGTTAGGAGCAGGCGGCCAGACGGTTGATACATGGGAGACCTGCGCGACCGGATGAGCCCCCAGGTCGGACACCGAGCGATGGGTTTGAAGCGGTACCGGCGTCCCGGCCGGGCGCCCGGCTGCCTATGAGCTACCGCCACGCGCTGGCTTCGGTGCGGGCCCAGCGTCGGACGAGGCATGCCGGGGTCCCGTCCCGGGAGCCCCCGGTGCGCCCGGAGTCGCTTCTCCCCCGGTCTCCGCCTCCACCGATGGCTCTGGTGCTTCTCCTCGCGTCCCCTCGGTCCAATGCTTGACCCATGGATTTGAGATCATCCCTTTGAAGGGGCCCTCGCGTGCCTTGAGCTGCGCCGCGCCCGCGTCGAAGACCGGAGCGATCCCGGCTGGCCGGGCTGATGGTGTCATAGCTTCTGTCTCTGCTTGCGGGGTGACCGGGGGCCTGGGTCGCTGCCTCGCTTGACCAGCGTCCTTTCTCGTTTCGGCCATTGCGCATTCACCGTTTCCTAGAGATTCAAGATGGCGTACCGGCCCTCGACGCCCACATCACTCGATGTAAGATTTGTGATCGTTACGTGGTAGGTAACGCTCGTATCAGTCGCCCGCTCGATAGCGACATCCCACTCCACCTGCGGTTGCCCGGGCGCCGGAGTGGTGGGGACGACCGTCCAGACGACGTCCCAGTCCGGGTCCCAGCCGTATGTGAAGTAGTCGATACTGGCGTTGGGCGGCATTATGTCAGCAATCTGGACTCCAACTACCATAGTCCACCTTCCTCACATGGCAAGCACTGCATAACGTCCTTCTATGGTGACCGGAATGTCCGTCAGATTCGTGATCACGATGTGGTAGGTGAGGAAGTACGGCGACGCGCGCTCCACCTGCACCTTCCAGGCGATCTCGGGAACGCCGACATCGGGCGTGGTGGCCATCGGCGTCCACACCACGTCCCAGCACGCCGGCCAGCCCCACGTGAAGTAGTCGATCGTCGCGTTCGCAGGCATGGTGTCCGCCCACTGCACCCCGAACCACGGCCCGATCTGCTTCTGTGCGCCGTAGAACATCTCCTGCACGCCAGTCCGGGTGTCGGTCCAGAAGACCGACCAGCCGGTCGGGGCGCCGGCCAGGCCGAAGTAGTCGCCAATGAAGGTGGTCTGCGGATCGCCATGCGACCAGGGAGCGTCCACGGCCGGATCCCATGCCCGGTCCGTGACGGTCTGGCGATTCCCGAAGCTGGCGCCATCGTCGGTCGATACCACGAGATCCACGTCAATGAGCGCCGGCCCGCCCGGCCACTTTGGGCCCAACTCGTAAAAAGCGCACGCTACCGACCCGTCGGGCAGTGCCGCCAGCTGGGCGTGGAAATCGTGCTGGTCAGCACCTGAAGCCTCGAGCCCGGTCAACAGCGGCTGGCCGGAGGGTGCGCTCGCCCATGTCGCGCCCGCGTCGTTCGAGTAGGCGTAATAGATGCGGGACACACCCTCGCGGTAGTCGGCCCACGCGAGCACCAGCGTCGGCCCGCCACCCGCCGTGACTGCGGCGATCGTCAAAACGCGGAAACTACCTCCCGGCAGTTCGGGGAAGCCGTTGGGGGCGGCCAGCGGCGGGCTAGTGAGGGGCGTGATGCCGGCGACGGCAGCCACAGGCGCGGTAAAGGTGTCGCCGCCGTCGCTGGACTTCACGAACATGACGTCCGCACCAGCGACCCACACCACATACACGGTCCCGTCCAAGGCCACCGAGACCTGCGGCGCAAACGAGTTGTTCCCGAGCATCGACCCCGGGCCCTGGCCAGCCGTTCCAATCCACGATGCGCCATTGTCGGTGGTGCGGGCGAACGCGCATGTCCCCGCGGCCAGGTCATCCCAGACGACATAGACATGGCCGAAGTATGGACTGGCGGGATTATTGTCGCCCATCGCCCACTGTTTGTCGTCACCGGGGCTCTGGTGGATCAGATTCGGTGCACTCCACCCCAGGCCGCCATCGGTCGACTGGTAGATCGCAATGCCGATCAGGTTGTTCGAGCCCGGTGCGAACGCCAGGCCAGCAAGATACACGTTGCCGGCGCCATCCCATGCCAGCGTAGGATCGGAGATGCCACCCCAGCCAGGCAGTAAGCCGAGCGCGGATGCCTCCGTCCACGATGTCCCGCCGTCGAAGGAAGCATAGGCGGCGAGCGAGAAATCGTACGTGTAGATATCCGTGAATCGCTTTGATGACCCAACGATATTTGACGGGTCAGCTGGGTTCACCGCAATCGCTGATTCGCTACGCGCGTTCGCGGTGCTGGCGTCAAATGTCACCTGCGTATTGCAGTACACGCCGAATCCCTTCCCGCAGATCTAAATCATCACGCTGGCCCAGATCCAGTGACGGGATGTCCATGCATCCGTCGCCACTCGCGCCGGGCCAGAACTGAAGCCAAAACCGACGCTATGAGCGATACGAGCAAGATCAACCATTCGAGCTGGCCGCTGCCATGGTCGGGGTCGGCATGGAACAGGATCTCAATCCAACGCGGCCAGACGAGAGTCACCACGAACAGAACAGCACACGCACTGGACGTGGCAGCTTCGAACCAGAATCGCGGAGTGAAATTTCGCCCCACAGTCACCCCCTCATCAAGCAAGGGAACCGGTGTCGTAACCGTCCCTGGATGCTGGCCATGCAGCAAGAACAACAAACTTTATAGCAGTCAGAACAAGTCGTGGCCCTCGGCACGAATAATGGCGAACTGGCTCTCCCCAAGCGCCCCGCCCCCGGACATGTATCCCCACTGACCAGCTCGGCCAGCGGCTTACGGTAAGACCGTCATGCCTGTAGTAGCCCTAGCTCGCCAAGTGGGGAAAGTAGCCCAGAGGCCACAGTGTGCTAGCGATAGCGGGCTTCGCCGACCGCACTCCCATGCGGCATTGCCGCATTTGGTATGTGCCTTCTCCGTGACAGGTAGTCAGTACCGTCGCCGGCACCAACTACCTGCCGCGCTGGCTCGTCCTGCTGGCAGGCGGGGTCAGGGCGTGTCCCTAGGTGGACACCACCTGCGGGAAGGCGACCGGACTGCGGTGCCCGGCCTGGTCCACGGCGCGCAGGCCGAACTGCACATTGTCCTTGGACATGTCGAGCGTGACCGTGGTGACGTTGCCGACATCGATCGCGTTGGTCCAGTCCGGTGCCGTGGTCTCCCGCGTCACGACCTCGTACCCGACCAGGCTGGGCTCGGTATTGGCGTTCCAGGTGAGCGTGGTGGTGTTGATGCCGGAAAACTTGGGGGGCGCCGTCGCGTGGATCAGCACGTTCTTGGGCGTGCCGGGCGCGGTGGCCAGAGACCACAGCGCCGCCGCGTTCACCTTGGCCACCCGGGCGATGTAGCCGGAGTCCACGAACTGGAGCAGATCACCCAACTGCACGCCGTTGACTACCTGCGTGTTCTGGTGCTCGTGGTTGAAGTTCTCCCGCGGCTCGGTGAACCTGGCCGCCGGATAACCCTGCCCCTGGAAGGAGACATGGTCGCTGGCACGCAGGTAGCGATCGCGCCGCCAGATCAGCCGGATGTTCATGTCGGTCAGCTCGCGTGGCGCCACATCCTGGACGAACCGGCCCAGCTGGCGCGCGACCCCATCGTTCTCGCCGCCGACCGCCTGCATGATCGCGATCTGATTGGAAGTCACGGCGGTCGGGATGCCCTCCACGAACAGCCGCACGGTGTGCGGGTCGGGCCGGGTGCCGTCCCAGGCCTGGCTCGCCCCGACAATGTCGTTGCTGAACATGCCCTGCACGTCGGAGCCCGCCGCCTTGAACTGCGCGGCCATAAAAGTCGAGCCGTACAGCCCCTGCTCCTCCCCGGCCACGGTGGCGAACACCAGGGTGCCGCCGAACTGGCGGGTGGCGAACAGCCGGGCGAGCTCGAGCACGACCGCGACGCCGGAGGCGTCGTCATCGGCACCGGGGGCGTCGCTGGTGAAGTCCAGCACGTCGGTCACCCGGGAGTCCAGGTGGCCAGTGACGACATAGAAACGTTCGGGCGACGCGTTTCCCTTCAGGGTCGCGATGACGTTGGTGATCGTGGTCGGCACCGGGATCCGGTTGGAGACGGGTTGCACGAACGTCTGCTGCTGCACCGTCATCCGGCCTGATGAGGTGGCCGCGATGGCCTGCATCTGCTGGAACACCCAGGCCGTGGCCGCGCCGATGCCGCGGGCTGGATCGGTCTGGCTGGATGCGGTGTGCCGGGTGCCGAACTGGGTCAGCCGCAGCACCGTAGCCTGGATCCGGTCGGCGTCTACGTGACGCACTAGATCTCGCAGTCCCTGGTCGGGTTCTTGCCGAGTGAGCGCGGGACTGGTGCCGGCCAGGGCCGTACCGGTCAGGAGGGGCGCTGCGACCGCGGTAACGGCCGAGGCAGACAGGAACGCGCGGCGGGTAGAGCCATTGCGGCCTAGATCATCGTTCTTTTGCATGCTCCGAATCAATGACGTATTCCATCGGATGTCAACGCCATTGCAGTTTTTGCAACGCCGAGATGGAAGGCCGGGACCGCACCGGGCTCATTGAGGGCTGCAGGCCGTGGGGCGGGCCCAGCGGTAACCATGTTCCGGCCGGCCGCTCACCCCGTAGCGGAGGCGGACCGCGACCCGGCCCAGGTCATGGAGGTGAGTGAGGTAGCGCTGGGCGGTGGCCCGGCTCATGCCGGTCCGCTCGGCCACCTCGGTGGCTGACAGGTCCTCATCCGTTCCCGCCAGCAGGACTTCGACCGTCTCCAGGGTGTAGTCCGACCTGCCCTTGCTCCCGGCGAGCTGGTTGGGCGCGCGCAGCGCCCCGAATACCCGGTCCACGCTCCGCTGGTCAGCGGTGCGGAGGGTGTCCAGCCGGGACCTCATCTGCGCGTACGACAGCAGCTTGTCCCGCAGGGCGGGAAAGCTGAACGGCTTCAGCAGGTAGTGCAGGGCGCCGTGCTGCATCGCGGCGCGCACGCTGTCAGCATCCTTGGCCGCGGTGACGACGATGACGTCAACAGGCGGGTGATCCTCCCGGCGCAGCCGCGCGACCAGATCAAGCCCGTGCTCGTCGGGGAGGTACAGGTCGAGCAGCAGCAGATCGGGCCGGAGCCGGACCACCGCTTCGACGGCGGCGGCAGCGCTGTGCGCCTGGCCGATCACCTCGAAGCCCTCGACCTTGCCGACATAGGCCGCATGGATCGAGGCCACCCGGTAGTCGTCGTCCACCACCACAGTGCGGATCATGACGCGACCAGCCCCGCCGACTGCGCCGGGGACTCTGCGCCTTCTGTGGCACCGTTCTCGGCGGGCACATCGAGGCAGCCGGGCAGAACCGCGGTGAACACGGCGCCGCCGTCCTGGCCAACACTGACCATCCCGCCCCGCCGCTCGGTAATCTGCCGGACCAGGGCCAGGCCGAGCCCACGCCGTGCGCCCGTCGGTGATGACTTGCTCGTGAAACCATCGGTGAAGATCGCTTCCCGCATGTCGTCGGGCACCCCGGGACCGGAGTCGCGGACCCGGATCAGCAGGTTGGCGCCGGCCGACACAATGGTCAGATCTACCCATCGCGGCCCGGGTTCGGCGGCCGTGGCCTCGATGGCGTTGTCGATGAGGTTCCCGGCCACGGTCAGCACCGGGGTGATGTCGGTGATATCGGCGTCCACCCGGCAGTCGGCGGCGACACGGAGCTGGACGCCGCGCTCGTCGGCCAGCGAGGACTTGGCCAGCGTCAGGGCCACCAGTTTCGGGTCGCGGATAGCCGTCTTCAGCTGTTCCGTGAGCGCGTCCCTGGCCTGCGAGACATCAGTGACAAAACGGATAGCCTCGTCGTACTGTCCGAGTTCGACCAGCCCAACCAGCGTGTGCATCCGGTTGGCGAACTCGTGCGACTGCGCTCGCAGCGCCTCGGTGAGACCGATAGCCTCGTCGAGCTCACGTTTGAGGCTCTCGGACTCGGTCTGGTCGTGGAAGGTGACCACCCAGCCAAGATGGCGGCGGTGATTGATCTTGATCGGCATCCGGTTCGCCACCAGCACCCGGTCGTTGGCCAGCACGAGCAGGTCACTGCCGCTGATCTCGCCGCGCGCGATGTCCCCGAGCCGGCCGGGTGGAAGGAGTTCCCGTAGCGGCCGGCCCAGGAAGCTGGGCGGGAGCTTGAGCAGCCGCCGGGCCGCGTCGTTGGCGAAGATCACGCGCTCGCTGCGGTCATAACCGAGCACGGCCTCCCGGATGCCGTGCAGCATCGCCTCCCGCTCCTGGAGCAGGCCCGCGATTTCGCCGAGTTCCAGGCCGAACGTCTGGCGCTTGAGCCGCCGAGCCAGGCCAAGCGCCGCGAGCACGCCGACCGCCAGGACGCCAAGCAAGTAGGCGGCGAGGGATGGCCACGTGTCACCGAACTGCTGGGAGACCCGGCCCACCGAGAAGCCGACTGAGACCTCGCCGCTCAGCTTGCCCCGATACCACAGGGGCGCCTTTCCGGCGGCAACCAGGCCGAGCGTTCCCTTCTGAATCCCCATCCAAGGCTTTCCGGTGCGGAAAGACTCGCTGGCGGGCGGTTCCGGGTCGTCCTGCACCGGCTTGCCGATAAGCCTCGCATTCGGGTGCGAGAACCGGATTCCCTGGGCGTTGGTGATGACGACGAACATCGCGCGCGTCTTGTCCGTGGCCGCCGTGGCCAGGCGCTGCGCCTGCCCGCCGGGACGCCCATGGATCACCGCGTCTACGACGCTGGGCTGGGAGGCGAGGGTCTGGGCGAGGACCAGGGAGCGGTTCTCGTACTGCCCGTAGAGTTGCCGCTTGAGGTTCCACTGCACGATGGCGAACCCGGCCGCCATCGTGACCACCAGGATCGCAACCTGCGTGATCACGACTTGGGTGGACAAGCGCTGCCACGACACCAGCCGCATTTGGCTCCTCGTGCTGCCCGGCCAGGGGGCGTTATCGGCGGATTTCGGCAGTGTAACAGGACTGCGCAAGCCAGGGCAGTACCCGTGACGCTGAGCAGAATGAGCAAAACGCGCACAGCGTGCTTAACGCGAAGATCGGGCGTAAGGAGCACAGCGTGCTTTACGAGGGTATCGAGCGAAATCGTGACGCCTGGCCAGACGGCGGCTAGCTTTCGCTATTGTGCAAACCAACACTCTTTCTCATGGCGATTCTCGTGATTGGCGCGCCTATTTCTCCAGGGTAGCTGGGAGTCGGTCGCGCGCCGTACCGGCGGAAAGCGGGCACCCAGATCCGGGCGTGCACCGGTCCGGGCGGGAGCACGCTGGCATCGAGCTGGCCAGGGTCACCAAGCGCTTTCTGACACCGGCCGGAACGGCCTTCACGGCACTGCGTGACGTGGACCTGGCCGTCGAGCCGGGACAGTTCTGTGCCGTGGTGGGGCCGACAGGCTGCGGCAAGTCCACCACCCTGACGCTGGTGGCCGGGCTTGACCGGCCGAGCGCCGGCGCTGTGCGCGTCGGCGGGCAGGTGGTTGATGGGATTACCGGCGGTACGGGCTTCGTGTTCCAGGCGGATGCCCTGCTGCCCTGGAAGACCGTGCTCGCGAACGTGGCCATGGGGCCGATTTTTCACGGTGCCCCCAAGAGGGCCGCTCAGGCCGACGCGCGGGAATGGCTCCGCGTAGTGGGCCTGGCTGGCTTCGAGGACCATCACCCGCATCAGCTCTCCGGAGGCATGCGCAAGCGCGTGAGCCTGGCTGCCGCGCTGATCAACGAACCTTCGATCCTTCTCATGGACGAGCCATTCGGCGCGCTGGACGTGCAGACAAAAGCGATCATGTCCAACGAGTTGCTGGGCCTGTGGGACCAGACGCGGCCGTCCGTCATCTTCGTCACCCACGATCTGGAGGAGGCGATCGCCCTGGCCGATCGGGTGGTGGTCATGACCGTCGGGCCGGGCACGGTCAAGGCGGTCTATGACATCGATCTGCCGCGGCCGCGAGGTGCTGTCCAGGAGATCCGCTTCGAGCCGCGGTTCCTCGAGCTCCACCAGCAGATCTGGGAGTCGCTGCGCGAGGAGGTGGAGCGCGCCTACGCACGCACCGCCCCGCCCGCGCTCGCCAAAGGAGAACGGTCATGAACCATGAGCCGGAGGTACTCGCCGTGGCCCAGGCCCCCCCTACGGCGCAGCCCGCAGCTGACGAAACCTCGATCGCCACCCGGGCCCGGCAGCAGGCCCGCCGGCGGCGGCTGCTCGTGTATGCGGCACGCGCGGCGACCTTGCTGCTGGTCGTCGGGGGCTGGCAACTGCTCACATCCTGGAAGGTCATCGACCCGTTCTTCTTCGGCCAGCCCAGCGGGATCGTCGCGCGGTTGCGTGGCTGGGTGGAGCACGGCACCTCGTACGGCTCGCTGTGGCTACAGGTCTGGATCACCATGAAGGAGGCGCTACTGGGTTTCGCCTACGGCGTGGCGGGCGGCATCGTGTTCGGGGTCCTGCTGGGGCAGGTACGTTTCCTCGCCGATGTGCTCGGGCCTTACATCAAGGCCATGAACGCGGTCCCGCGCATCGTGCTGGGCTCCATCTTCGTGGTATGGCTGGGCCTGGGCACGGCCTCGAAGGTGCTGCTGGCCGCGGTGCTGGTCTTCTTCGTCGTCTTCTTCAACGCTTTCCAGGGTGTGCGGGAAGTGGACCGCAACCTGGTCGCCAACGCGCGGGTCCTCGGCGCCTCGCGATTTCAGGTCGTCCGGAACGTTGTCCTGCCCTCGGCGCTGACGTGGATCATCGCCAGCCTGCACGTTGCTTTCGGCTTCTCGATCATCGGCGCCATTGTCGGTGAATTCCTGGGCGCCCAGAAGGGCCTGGGCCTGGTCATCGCGACGGCACAAAACAATTTCGATCCCAACGGGGTGTTCGGGGCGATGTTGATCATCGCGATCCTGGCCCTGACCGCCGAGTGGCTGATCGGCCGGCTCGAGCGGCGGCTGCTCTCCTGGCGCCCACCGGCGCTCATCGAAGCGGGAGCGATCTAGCGCCGGCGGCACCGGAGTCTTCTCACCCATCTGTCCATCGTCAGCACGTTCTACCTAGGAGTGAAACCATGTCTCGAAAAAGGCCCGCACTGGCGCTGGCGGGAGCGGCCACGGCGATTGTCTTGGCCGGCGTCACGGCCTGCGGTTCCAGTGCCAGCAGTGCTAACAATGCCAGCAGCAGCATGCCGACGGTCACGATGATGGTCGGCGGCATCGACAAGCAGATCTACCTGCCGTATCAACTGGCCCAGGGCCTGGGCTTCTACCAGAAGTACGGCGTGAACATGCAGCTCAGCACCGAGCAGTCGGGCGGTGTCGGAGCCGAGACGGCGATGGCATCTGGCCAGGTGGACATGGCCGGCGCGTGGTACGTGCACACCATCGACTTTCAGCTCAAAGGAAAGAACGTCATCGACGTGGCGCAGCTCAGCGGGGCTCCCGGCGAGCGTGAGATGTGCGCCAACGGTTCTGGGGTCACATCGCCCGCTGGCTGGCGCGGCAAGATCGTCGGCGTCACCGACATCGGTTCCGGGACCGACGACCTGACGCTCTACCTCGCCGCCCGGTACCACCTGTCCTCGACGCAGTTCACCCGGGTCGCCGCCGGGAACGGTGACACCATGATCAGCGCGATCCAGCACCACAGGATTGCCTGCGGCATGACCACGCAGCCCACCGTCCAGGCGATCGAGAAGAGGGGAGTCGGCTACTCCGCGATCGACCTCGCCACGACAGGCGGCGTGCAGCGCTGGATGGGCGGATTCTGGCCGACCGCCTCCGTGCTCGCCCAGGCCAGCTGGGTCAACTCGCACCAAGCCACGGTGCAGAAAGTGGTCGACGCGCTCGTCGCGACCATGCACTGGATCCACACCCACAGCGCGGCCCAGATCGCAGCGCACCTGCCGGCCGACTTCGTCTCGAACTCCCTGGTCACCAGGACTGACTACGTCACCGCACTGGCCACGGACAAGGCCCAGTTCCTGCCCGACGGGATGATGCCGGCCACCGGGCCGCAGACCGTCTTCGCGGTCGAGAAGCTGGCTGGCAAGATCACCGGGCCGGTGAATCTGGCCACCACCTACACGAACTCGTACGTCATCAAGGCGAACAAGCTCGAGGGCTTCGTGAAGTAATTCGTGAAGTTAAGGAGTCATGTGCCAGGTAGCGCCGGCTCGAGCCGGCGCTACCTGGCACAACCCGCGGCCCGATTTACATCGAATATTGATATAATATGAGGGTGGCATCTTCGACGCACGCGGATCGCACTCTGGACGTCGACGAGCTGACCACCGCGATCGAGGACTTCAACACGATCTTCATCCGGCTGCCGTCGGTCTGGAGGTTCAACTTCTCGACCTTGTCCGTGCTGCACACCCTGTCGCGGAACGGACCGCTGCGCCTGACCGACCTGACCGCAACGGAGCAGCTGAAGCAGCCTGCGATCACGAGCTTGGTCGCGAAGCTTGAGCGAGACGGGCTGGTGTCCCGCCGCCGTGACCCACGCGACGGCCGCGCTGTTCTGCTCTCCCTGACCCGGGAGGGCAGGCACGTTGTCCGGTCTCGGCACTCAGACCGGGTGGCGAAGCTGTCACGTCTTGTGGACCGGCTGAACGATCAAGAGCGTGCTGTGCTCGCTGGTTCAGCGCGCGTTCTGGCTCGTCTGATCGAGATCGCAGCGACTGACTAAAAGGACAGTTCCATGTCGACACGATCGTTCCCGCTTGAGCCGACGCCGATCCGCGTCTCCGAAGAGGTGCTTGATGAGCTGCGTCGCAGGCTGACCGCTACCAAGTGGCCGCTGGAGGCTGGCAACGACGACGGCTATTACGGTGTGCGCCGCTCGTACTTGCAGGACCTCGTTGCCTACTGGGCGGACGGCTTCGACTGGCGTGCCGCCGAGCGTGCGATCAACGCCTATGAGCACTACCGCGTCGACGTCGGCGGAGTGCCGGTCCACTTCATGCGCGAGCCCGGCGTCGGGCCGAATCCGGTGCCGCTGATCCTCAGCCACGGCTGGCCGTGGACGTTCTGGCACTGGTCCAAGGTCATCGACCCGCTCGCCGACCCGGCCGCGTGCGGAGACGACCCGGCCGATGCGTTCGACGTGATCGTGCCGTCGCTGCCCGGTTTCGGATTCTCGACACCGCTGACGAATCAGCCGGACATGAACTTCTGGAAGATCGCTGACGTCTGGCACGGGCTGATGACGGGTGTCCTCGGGTACGAGAAGTACGCAGCCGGGGGCTGCGACGTCGGGGCGCTGGTCACTGGGCAGCTCGGACACAAGTACGCCGACGAGCTCTACGCGATCCACATCGGGTCCGCGCAGAAGCTCACCCTGTTCAACGGCGACCGCGCCTGGGACCTCAGCGGCGGCAGGCCCATCCCGGAGAACCTGCCGCCTACCATCCACGAGCAGATCGTGGCTTTGGAAAAACGCTTCGCCGTCCACCTGGCCGTGCACGTCCTGGACCCAGCCACGCTTGGCGACAGCGACCGCGCGGCCTGGTACGACCACGTCAACGTCACCGCTCACGACCGCGGCGGGCATTTCATCCCGTGGGAGATCCCCGACGAGTGGGTCGAAGACCTACGGCGTACGTTCCGAGGACGATGCTGATGTGCGACGCGGTAGCTTGGCGCCATGGCTGTCTCGTGGCCGCTGCGCGTTCGCACCGTGCGGGCGAACGAGATTGAGTTCGCGCTGATCGAGGCTGGGTCGGGCCCGCTGGCTCTATGTCTGCACGGATTTCCTGACACCGCCCACACCTGGCGTCATCTGCTGCCCGTCCTGGCCGGGGCTGGGTTCCATGCCGTGGCGCCGTTCATGCGCGGGTACGCGCCCAGCGCGGTTCCCGGGGACGGGGACTACCGCGTCGGCGCGCTGATCGCCGATGCCGTGGCTCTTCACCAGGTTCTGGGCGGGGACGGGGACGCCGTGCTGATCGGGCATGACTGGGGAGCCGAGGCCGCCTATGGGGCAGCCGCCTTCGCCCCCGATCGGTGGCGGCGGGTGGTGACACTAGCC
>WNFD01002457.1_pt1 | contig 31543 bp, 27 predicted proteins | sample 5400491 | NCBI WGS metagenome assembly WNFD01 (sample SAMN13153343, study PRJNA577476) | soil metagenome | isolation source: 120 cm saprolite under Douglas fir tree site 2 hole 2 replicate 2 | place: USA:California | collected 2015-04-18 | reverse complement strand
CGTTGTGCGCTTCGTGATGAATGAGGAAGACGTGCGGCTTGGGCTCAAGCAGCCGTGGGTCTCGCTCGGCATCGACGACGCGGGGCAGGCGGTGGACGGTCCGTTCGCCGGCGAGCGTGGCCACCCGCGCGCTTTCGGTTCGGCGGCGCGACTTCTGGGTCACTACGCTCGAGACCTGCATCTTTTTTCAGTCGAGGAGGCGGTGCGGAAGATGACCTCCCAGCCGGCGCAGCGGCTCAGGCTGTCCGACCGGGGCCTGCTGCGCCCGGGCATGGCCGCCGACATCACCGTGTTCGATCCAGCCGCGGTGCGCGATCGGGCCACCTACGAGGACCCCTTGCGCTACTCGGAAGGCATCGAATACGTGATCGTGAATGGGCGAGTGGTGCTCGATGCGGGAAAGATGACCCCCGAGCGCCCGGGACGATTTATGAAACACTCGCCGCCGTAGTGCGATACACCGGGCGCGCAGTTCAAAACCCAAAGCCATCCTGCGAAGGATGTCCTGATCGGAGAGAAACCATGCACCGCAGAGCCATTCCTCTGGTCGTATTCGCCCTCGCCGCAATCACCTATGCCGACGCTCCCAAGCTGCCCTCCACCGAGGATGCACTGGTCGCGCACCTCGCCGAAGCAAAGTGGGCGGCCCCGACAGTTCCTGGAATTCCCCCCGGCGTGATGGCCTCGCCCGTCGCCGTCGACCCGAGCACCGGCGGGTCGGTCGGGTACGCGAAGTTTCCCCCCGGCTTCGTGTTTCCGACGCACTGGCACTCGGCGACCGAGTACACGGTGCTGATCAGCGGCAAGGCGTCGTTCACCGTCGCCGGCAAGACCCACCAGCTCGTGCCGGGCAGCTATCTGGTCGTCCCTCCCAAGACTGAGCACGGCGTTACTTGTAGCCAGGGCGCCGACTGCGTTCTGCTCACCCGACGCGGCGGACCGACCGACTATCATTTCGTGAGGTGATGAGAGCGTCAACCTTCGCTCGCTTGCGCCAGCGACGTCCCGGACGGCGGTGCTGATTTTTTGGACGCTGCAACAAAAGCGCTAGAGGCCGCACCGTGGTCGGGCAGTCTTGACGGCGCAGCGCCGGTCGGACGTAACCCTAACACAGGAGTGCGTCGACGCCGAAGCGCACGGTCCACTGCCCAGCAGAGCCTCCGGGCAGGCGAGTGCTTCGTGCAACCACGCCGGGCACCCCCCAGATTGAGTCTGGGCCTGGAGGTCCTAATCATGAACCTTAATTGGAAGCAGAATCTGTTCGCAGCGGCGGCACTCGCGATGGCGGCTTTTCCTGCGTACGCTCAAACCGGAAGCTCGAGCAGCACCGGAAGCACACCGGCCGCCAATCCTTCATATCCGTCGGGTTCGACGTCCCAGTCGGCAACGACGCCGTCGACACCTCAGCCTGGGTTGAAGGACAGCATGGCGGCAAAAGGCGGGGATCAGCAGAACAAGGTCCTGGGATTCCTTCATCACGTCAACAAGACCGAGATCGAGATGGCGAAGTTGGCGAAGGATAATGCCAGCTCAGACCAGGTGAAGAAGTTCGCCGACACGTTGATCAAAGACCACCAGAATGCGGATGACCAGGTGGTGGCGTTTGCCAAGACGCACAACGTCGACCTCGACGGGATGCACGCCGAAGCACCGGGAGCGGGCGCTCAGCGCGCGACCCCTGGAGCAACCGGCACCCAGATGGACGAGAATAACTCCCGTGCGGTTGGCAGCGCGACCGGCGAATACGCCCGAACGGCAATGGGCGGGAGCGGTACGGCTGGCGATTCACACGCACAGGCAAAGGCCGAGCATCGGGCCACCCTGGAAAAGCTCCGCGGGTTGAAGGGCGCCGAGTTCGATAAAGAGTTCGTCCGCGTGATGATTAAGGATCATCAGATGGCGGTCGACCGACTCACCAGCGCACGAACGCAGGTGACCGATCCGGAATACGTAAGCCTGATCGACAAAATGCTGCCCACCATGAAGCAGCACGTGACCCTGGCGCAAAAGCTCCAGGACAACCTCGCGAAGTCGTAGCACCACAGTTCGAAACTCGGCGAGGCTGCCGAACGCATCCCCCCGGGTGCCACTAAGTAGCCTCTGCCGAGCGTGCTGTACCAAGCGCAGCCCGGCCAAGTATCCGGCTGAATCCGCGCCGTCCGACTTCAGTAATAGAGGCTCAGGGTTGCCCGGACGTTGATTGGATTGCCAGGCGTGAAGTGGATGTCCGTGGAAGGTTGGGTCTCGTTGTACGGTGCGATTCGCAACTGGGAATTGTTGGCGAATTGCGCCTCGCGCCAGCGCTGGTTGAAGACGTTTTCGACCACCAGGCCGAGTTCCCAGAATGAGCGGCGATAGCCCAGCGACAAATCAAAAAGAGTGTATCCCTCGGCAGTGAGCGATTCGTCCTGCGTCGCGGGTCGATTGCCGACGTGTCGAAGCCCGATCCGCCCTTTGTAACCGTCGGGATGAAGCGCGCTCAGTCCCAGCGCAGCGGTTCGGGTCGGCGCGAGCGCAACCGCGGCTCCGTTTCCCCGGTCCTGGGTGAAGGTGGCTCTCGACAGGCTCAAGTCTCCGTCCGCCCAGAGCCACGGAAGAATCCGCCAGCGCGCCTCCAGGTCGAGGCCATGCCGCCGGGTCGGATCCGATGGTGCGGTGGTGTCCTCCTCCGGGCTGAATACCTGCTCCGATTGGAGACGCAGGTACCAGCCCGCCGCGGCGAGGTCGAGGTTGCCGAGGTACAGCCGGGTTCCAATCTCCGCTCCCCAGGCGCGCGGAACCGCTCCGCGTCCGCGCGAGGCGATGACTCCCCGGGCGTCGTTGGAGTGAAAGCCACCGCCGCCATCGAGATAGATGTCCCACCAGCTCGTCGGCCTGAGCACGATCTGGAGCTTGGGGTTGACAATGGATTTCTGTACAGCCCCGGTCGTTGGATCGGAACGGTCCGCGGCAAGCGGCTTTTGATCCGAGACGTTGAGCTCGAAGAGATCAGCCCGGGCGCCGGCGACGATTCGCAGCCACCGCGTCAGACGCATGTCCTCCTCGAAGTACATCCCGATGTTGGTTTGGGTGATCTGCGCGTCGCTGCAGGGATTGGAACCTCTCTCGAAACAATCAGGCAAACGGCCCCGCTGCTTGTCGTGCCACAGCTCGGTATGGATATCGTCGTAGCGAGCCTGGGCCCCAATCGTGGTGATGAATCGCACGCCAGACACAGTCCGGGAGGTTCGAAAGCGGCCCTGCAGACCGGTGTAAAACCGGGCGTCGTTCTGCTCGATCTGATCGAAGTTTTCGGGATCGCGCAGTTGAAAAGTAAAGTCTGAAAACAATCGGAAGCGGTAGCGCACCGCGTACATGGTCACCGAAACGCTCTCTTCGCTTCCGTGGCGCTGCTCGAGCGTCGCGGTGAACATCTGCCGCTGCGTTTGTCCGCCCTCGGTGGGATCGATCGAGCCGAAGCGGTCGAGAAGCCCTGCCTCGACCGCGCGGAGCGGAACTTGTCCGCTGGCGCTCCACTGAGTGCCATACGCTGACCCGAGGAGCGTCAGAATCGTGCTCGCGTTGAGCGCCAGCGTCTCCTTGGTCATCAGCGTGTATCGCTGGAGCTGCTCGGGAGAGTTGAAGGGCCCGTTGGTCCCGGCGACCTCGGCGGCAAGCCAGGGCAGACCCTCGGAAAGCTTCGGACTGGCGATCCCCACCACCCGATAGGTATCGAAGCTGCCGTAGGTGGCGGAGATCGAGTTTTCACCGAACGACCGGCGCGTTTTCAAATTGATCGCACCCGCCGTATCGAAGTCGCCGTATTCGGGAAAGTAGGGGCCCTTGGTGACGTCGATCTGGTCGATCGCTTCTGGAATGAGGAAGTGGAGGTCCGCGAAACCCTGCCCATGTCCGTGGCTTGGCAGGTTGATCGGAACTCCATCGAGAAACAGTGCAACGTCCGTTCCGTGGTCCGCGTCGAACCCTCGGAGGAACAGCTGATCTGCCTTTCCCCCTCCTTGATGCTGCGCAATGACGAGGCCCGGAACGACCCTCAGAATGTCCTCCGGCGTGGCGTGCGGTCGAAGGACCAGGTCGCGATCTCGAATCGTTTCCGCCGAAGCGGCGGAGGTCGGTGCGCCCGCTTCGACTTTGGTTTCGAGGACATGATGGTCGTCGGCGGGGGAGGGCGGAGGACTCGGCTCCGCGGGACTACTCGGCTCCGCGGCACTGAGGACTGCGCACGCCAGCGAGAGCCCGGCCAAGCTGACGGCGTTGAACATCAGGGCTCCTCAAGATGCGTGTACTCTCAAGCCTTTCCCTTTGGCCGATGCGCCTGGCGACCTAACATGAACCCGGCTGGCACGCATCAACAGACTGAGCGCCCAGCGTCACCCCGTGGCCACCGACGTCGGTTTCTCTCCTCGACGGGGCCACTCGCGCCTGGACGGCGACGGTGGATTCCGGGGGTGATTGCGTCCGATCCCGATCGCCCTGTCGAAAACTACGAAGTCGGGGACGGTCTGAAATCAGGACCGTACACCCCACTCTTGTCGGGCAGCGGGATCTGCATCAGATTTCGAGCCAAGGAACGCAGTCGAAACATCGCGCCGACGGAGATCCCCAAATCAGACATGCTTCCATTCGCCCAGGCACTCTCAAGCTTGGTGAGCATGATCGCGAATTGATCGTTGAAGGCACGCAAAGCCTCCGCGGCAGGATCCGGGGGATTCTGGTAGCCGCCGGTGGGAATCGGCGCCATCGGATAGACGTCCGGAAACGGGATCGGGTCTCCGGCGTACTGCCATGTTCCGTCTTGTTGAATCAATGTGCTGCCGTGAAAGATCTCGGCGAACTTGTAGTAATGAGCGAAATCGCCGCCGAAATGCTCGGCGAGGGGCGATTCCGAGGTGCCTTCCCCTTGTTCCTTGATCTGGGTGATCGCGGTTTCGACGTCATCCGGCGTCGCGATCACGTACAGGCCGATCGGCGGAGGCGAGGTCAGTTGATTCTTGGTGGTCAGCTCCGGAGAGAGTGCCTGAAAGGCCTCGAGAGTTGCGCCGTAGAAAGCGCCAATGGTTGGATACATCTGGCCTAATGCCAAGGCAACCGGTCCATTCTCCGGATACTCGATCTCCATGAACACATTTTTCAAATAGTCTTGCGTCAAACCGGCCAGATATACCGTCAGCTCCGGCCGGACACCGCCGGGGAGGGGTCCCGGGTAAGCGATCCGTTCCTGGTAGCCCTGAACGATTTGCGGCGTTCCTCCGATCGCGGTGAGCAGGTTACAGACCAGACCCAGGTGAAGCATTTCTTCGATCGCCACGCTGTGGATGAGGTCGTAAGCCGGTCCGCGTTGGGTGACGATAGACCACATCGCGCAAAGATAGGGCGGTAGTGCGGAGAGCTCGACGTCGATGGCCGCCTGCAGGCTCTGTTTCAGCCAGTTCAGATCGTGCAGGCCGGCGGGGACTTGCATCAATTCCACGATCTTGTTGTTCGGCGGGAACCTTCCTCGTCCCCCTGGAATCGCCCTCTCGATCGCTCTCTCACCAGCGGCCTGAGGCCGGCGGTCCGCACCCCCCAGGGCTCTGTCGGACAGCGCCGAACCGGCCAAGGCGGCCGAGGTGATCAAGAATTCCCGTCGTTGCATTGTGTGCTCCCCTGAGGAAGGCAATGTACCCGGAAGATTTCACCCTTTGGAAGGGCGATTCGCCGTCCGGCCCGACAACTGACTGTTTGCCGGTATCAACGCCTGCCGAAGTCCTGCGTCCAATAGGTGCGGTAATCGCTCTGCGAGTAGAAGGCGAAGCCGACTCCAATCTCCGTCGCTGTCGAGAGCATGATGTTTCGGCAGTGACCCGGCGAAGCCATCCACCCGTTCATCACCGAGCGGGCGTCGCCATATCCGGCGGCGATGTTCTCCGCGGCGGGGAAGCCGTGGTACCCGGCGTTCGCCATCCGAGTCCACGGGCTGCGCCCATCCTTGCTGTCGTGGGTGAAATAGTTCTGGTTCGCCATGTCCAGGCTATGGCATCGAGCTGCCTGACGCAGCGCGGCGTTCATCGAGAGCGCCGGCACCGGCCCGAACCGGTCGTTGGCGCACGAAGCACCGGCGAGTCGTATGTCGTTGACCCGAGTCAAAACTTCGTCTTCCAGTGCCGCCCATTCGGCGGGCCAGGAGCCACCATCTGCAATGCACCCCGCTCCAGCGCAGCCGCCGCCATCGCATCCCGGGAGGTGAATGGAATCGATGGCGTCCTTGCCGCAGCCCGCCGCGAGAAGGAGCATGAAAAACATCAATAGATTTCTTGAAATCCGCGATTGCAAATGACCCCCATCCGGCCGCGCAAGAAAGTGCCCATCAGTATGCCCAGCCGCAACGGAGAGCTCCGCCTGGCCGCCGCCGCGCCGAGCCCGATGGCGGCCGCGCCTGGCCCGGGGATCGGGCAAGGACGCGCGGTGCGCCTTGACCCCGAAGGCGGTGGCCGGCGCCCGCCCGGCCCAGAAGACCCTTCTCAGGTCTCGGCGTTTCACCAGCACGGCGTTTCGCTAGTATGGGCGCAATGCCGATCGTTCCGATCCGAAAAGTCCTCTGCGCCAATCGCGGCGAGATCGCGATCCGCGTATTTCGCGCGTGTAATGAGCTGGGCATCCGCACGGTGGCGATCTACAGCGAGGAAGATCGGGTTCACGAGCACCGCCACAAAGCGGATGAAGCCTATCTGGTGGGCCGCGGAAAACGCCCGGTTCAGGCGTACCTCGGCGTGGATGAGATTGTCGACATCGCGCAGCGCGCCCGCGCGGACGCCATTCACCCGGGTTATGGATTTCTCTCCGAGAACCCTGAGCTCGCCCGGGCCTGCGTCGCCCGCGGCATCCGCTTCATTGGTCCGAGCGCCGAGGTGCTGGCGCTGATGGGCGACAAGGTTGTCGCCAAAAGCGTGGCGGCAAAGGCGGGCGTGCCGGTGGTGCCCGGCATCACTCTCGAAGGGTCGGGCCCGGAAGCCCTGTCGCGCGCGGTCGAGTTCTTCAACACGCACAGCCCCGTGCTGGTGAAGGCGGCGCACGGCGGCGGAGGTCGCGGAATGCGCGTGGTGCGGGAAGTCTCCAAGCTCAGCGAGACGATCGCCGAATGCCGTTCCGAATCGAAGCTCGCCTTCGGCAGCGAGGTGGTGTTCCTCGAGAAGTACCTCGAGCGGGTGCGGCACATCGAAGTGCAAATCCTCGGCGACCTGCACGGGAACCTGTTTCACCTCTTCGAGCGCGACTGCTCGGTCCAGCGGCGGTACCAGAAGATCATCGAGATTGCACCGGCGCCCAATCTAGCATCGACTCTTCGAGACTGGATTTGCAACGACGCCCTCAAGCTGTCGGGCGCCGCCGGCTACACCAGCGCGGGGACGGTCGAGTTTCTCGTCGCCGGCAACGAGCACTACTTTATCGAGGTCAATGCGCGGCTCCAGGTGGAGCACACCGTGACCGAGCAGATCACCGGAATCGATCTGGTGCACTCGCAGATTCGAATCGCGGAAGGCTATCCATTGTCTTCCCCGGAAATCGGCATTCAGAATCAGGAGTCGATCAAGCCGCGTGGCTTCGCGGTGCAGTGCCGGGTCACCACCGAGGATCCGTCGAACAATTTCGTGCCCGATACGGGGGTGATTCACACCTGGCGCACCGGCACCGGATTCGGTATCCGGCTCGACGCCGGGAATGGCTACCCCGGAGCGCACATCTCTCCGTACTACGATTCGCTGTTGGTGAAGGTGATCGCCTTCGCGGACACTTTTGCGAACACGGTGACCAAGGCGCTCCGCTCGCTTCGGGAATTCCGGATTCGCGGCGTGAAAACCAACCTCGGGTTCCTCGAGAACGTGCTCCAGCATCCGACGTTTCTCGCCGGCCAGACCTGGACGCGTTTCATCGACGAGACGCCGGAGCTCTTCCACCTCGCGGCTCGCCGCGACCGGGCAACGAAGCTCTTGCAGTATCTGGCCGAAGTCATCGTCAACGGTCATCCGACGATCAAGAAGGAGCAACGCCTGTCTCCGGAGGGCTTCATCGCCGCCCGGATACCTCTGGTGCCCTCCACTGCCCCGCCGGAGGGGACGACTCAGATCCTCTCCCAGCGCGGCCCCAGGGGACTGGCCAAGTGGGTGCTGGAGCAGAGCCGCCCGCTGCTCACCGATACGACGATGCGCGATGCGCACCAGAGCCTCCTCGCGACGCGGATGCGCACCTTCGACCTTTTGCAGATCGCTTCCGCCACGGCCCACCTCGCGCCGGAGCTCTTCAGCCTCGAGGCGTGGGGTGGGGCGACCTTCGACACCGCCTATCGATTCTTGAACGAGGATCCCTGGCTCCGGCTGCGCAAGCTCAAGGCGGCGGTGCCCAACATCTTGATCCAGATGCTCCTTCGGGGCGCCAATGCGGTCGGCTACACCAGCTACCCGAACAACGTGGTCGAAGCGTTCATCGAAGAAGCCTCCGAGGCGGGCGTGGACGTGTTTCGGGTCTTTGACTCGCTCAATGATCTGGAGTCGATGGAAGTCTCGGTCTCGCGCATCCTCCAGACCGGCAAGGTGGCCGAGGTCGCGATGTGCTACACGGGCGACGTCGCCAATCCGGCGAGACCGAAGTACGGGCTGGAGTACTACGCCGACCTGGCGCGCCGGATCGAGGACATGGGCGCGCATTTCCTCTGCATCAAAGACATGGCGGGGCTGCTCCGGCCGCGCGCCGCGGGAATGCTGATCGATCGCCTCAAGGAGACGGTCAAGCTCCCCATCCACCTGCACATGCACGATACCAGCGGCAATGGCGTTGCCGCGCTGCTGGTGGCGATCGACCATGGCGTCCACATCGTCGACGTCGCGCTGGCGCCGATGGCCGGACTCACCAGCCAACCGTCGATGAATGCCTTGGTCTCCGCGCTGCGCGGCAACCGGCGAGACACCCAGATCACCAACAAGAAGCTGCAGCCACTCGCCAACTACTGGGAAGACGTCCGCGAGCTCTACCGGCCCTTCGAGTGCGGATTGAAGAGCTCCACCTCGGAAATCTACTACCACGAGATTCCCGGCGGTCAGTACAGCAACCTGCGCCCTCAGGTCGCGGAGATGGGTCTGCTTCACCGCTGGACCGACGTCAAGGATACGTTCGCCCTGGTGAATCAGCTGGTGGGAGACATTCCGAAAGTAACGCCCACGAGCAAGATGGTCGGCGACTTCGCGATCTTTCTTCTCAAGAACAACCTGGCGATTCGCAAAGAGACGTTTGCCGAATCGATTGCCGCGACGCGGGCGAAGGTGATCGAGGAAGCGCCCCGGCTGGACTTCCCATCCAGCGTGACGGGTTACTTTCAGGGATTGCTCGGCCAGCCTCCGGGTGGATTCCCCGAGGATCTGCGAAAGGCGATTCTGAAGGGGCTGCAAATCTGGACGGAGCGTCCGAGCGACGGCCTGCCCGCGGTGGACCTCGACCTCGCCGCGGCCGACCTCTCAAAAAAGCATGGGCGCCCGATTGCGCGGCACGAGGCAGTGAGCGCGGTGCTCTATCCACGGGTTTTGGACGACTACTGGTCCCAGCTGGCGCGCTTCGAGGACGTTTCGATTCTCGACACGCTCACTTACTTCTACGGGCTCGAGATCGGCCAGGAGATCCTGGTCGACCTCGAGCCAGGCAAGACGCTGGTTATCTCGCTTTCCGCGATTGGCGACCCGAACGAGAATGGCCTTCGAACGGTCTATTTCGAGCTGAACGGCCACGGCCGCCAGGTCCTCGTCCGCGATCGTTCTATGGCGTCGGCGGTGGAGCAGCGTCGCCAGGCGGACCGGACAAATCCCGGGCACGTCGCCGCATCGATGCCGGGAACGGTCGTCACCCTGCACGCCAAGCATGGGGATCGGGTGGAGCTTGGAGCACCCATCCTGACCCTCGAAGCGATGAAGATGGAAACGGTCGTCCGCGCCCCGCGCGCCGGCGCAGTCAAAGAGCTCCTCGCCACCCTGAAGACCAGCGTTCAGGCGGGGGACTTGCTCGCCGTTCTCGAATGACCCGCTTGACGACGGGGCGAATTCGCCCCTCGCTATTCGATGGTGTATTGCGCGCCGACCACCACCGTCGGTCCGACGCTCTGTTCGCCAAACAGGTGGGTGGCGAATGGAAGCTGAGCGCGAGCGGTCAACCACAGCGCGTCATAGAGGTTGAACTTGACCATCGGAGTCGCCGCGGCGACGAAGCCCCCGGTATTTGACACGATTTCGCTGTCGTGGATGTCGCGAAGCGCGTATCGGCCGTCGAAACCCAACCCCAGGGAAAGGCGGGTGATGGCGCGATATTCCAGCGCGAAGCTCCAGAGGAGAGCCGATCCGTATCGGTAGCCGTAGCCATTTTCGAGCGGCGTCTTGGCGTGGACGGTGGCGAAGAAGTTCCACGGATCGCGGCTGAACGAGTAGATCAATCCGGCGTAGGGGATGAAAGCTCCTGTTCCGAGCTGCGCGTGCTCGTCGAGCCGCAGTCCGTTCCTCTGCGCGTCGTTTCGCCCGGTGGGAAGGCTCGAGCCCAGCGAGACTCCGAACCGGTGCCAACTGTTCCGGTCGAAGTCCTTGTGGCTGAGCAGGAAAACCCTCACCCCGAGATCGATGTCGCCCAGGCCGGTCGGTCTGGTCCGGTTCGCACTGGATCCGTCGGCCGTTTCCGAAAAATTCTTGTAGACGATCGGCACCTGCACCACGGCGCTGAGGGGTTCCCAGGGACTAAAGACAAAGACCGGCCGAAGCGTCATCTGCGTCAGCTCTTCGATGAACAACGGGTCTTCATGGCTGCGCGCACGAGCCGTGAGGTACTCGTAACTCAAGGCGATCTGGTACTGGCCCGCGTCGAGCTTCGCGGTTCCAGCCACTGCGAGCGGATCCCCGCTCTCGCAAATCGAGCAGGCGTTCGCGGGCGAAACAAAGATCGCTTGCGCGAAGACGGTCAGTAAGAGGCCAGCGCTGGAAATGAGCGTGCGTTTTATTTCACCATCCCCAGACCAGACCGAGCGAAAACCGAAACCATCACGACCGCGAAAATTTCGCGGCCGATGCGTTTTGAAAAGCATCGACTCCTCCCTAAAGCAAAGAAATGAAATCAGCCCGAAAGAAAAACTCTGGATGAATCAGGCGTGCTTTTTGGGAGGGTGCTTTGGCGGAGGAATGAAGGTTCGCGGTGGTCTCGCCGGCGAAAGGGCAGGGCGTTGGTCCGGACCGGCGTCAGATGGGAGGTCAGGCCGTTCAAAAGTCGAGAGCAGCGCGACTAGAATCAGATCTGGAGCAATCGTGCCGCAGCGTGCCCAAACGGAGGGCTCCTTCGAGGTCCGGTCGGCGGCATTCCTGGACTTCGCATGAATGTGACAGGAGGGTGGAGCCTGACCTTCGGTTTCCAGGTGATGCGGGCAATCACAAGGCACTTCAGGGCCGTGCGAACAAGCGCATTGGCTCGCCATCAGCGGCGATAGGCCGTATCCGAAATGAATGCCGACGACCAGGAGGAGAGCGAAGGCAAAGGTACGCGTGCCTGCTGGAATGGGATGTGCCGGCGGCCTTCGCGCGCGTTCAATGAGCACGACCGCACCGCCGCTCGGAGCCGTGTCAGCGAGGCCCCCGCCTTTCGACTGGAGGAACATTGCGCGCCGGGGACAGTTTCACAAAATGGAGGAGAACGCTCTAGCTAAAATTTGCGAACAGGTCCTGATTCACCGGGCGCTCTGGCGCTTCTCTCCGGGGATTGTCGCGGGTCCTGACCCTCATTGGCAGCTGCCTTGTAAGCGGCCAGTCTGGCGCGATCGTCCTTGGTCAAGATCGGCCCTTCCCGCAGCATTTGCCCAGGTCGGGCTCGCTTCTCCGGAAGCTTGTCGAGAACCGGAGTCCGGTCGCCGTCCTCATCCTCGTCCGCATCGACCTCAGCGGCGTGGCCGTTGCGGCTCGACATCACCAGAGCGTATTTGCGAATGGCATCCTCGGTGCCCCCGGCACAGACACCGCAAAAGTCGAGCCGCGAGACGCCGCCTTTGTTCCTCGGCCGATACCAGATGCCCCATTCGGCCTTTACCCTGGCCAAGTCCCCCTCTTCGGCCTGGCATCCGTCGCAAACTCGAATCGTCCGTTCGCTCAACGGGCTCCTCCCGGAAGGGATCCCAGGATTTCGAAATTTCGTTAACTATCATGCAAGTCCGACACGGTGGCAACAGAAGTGCCGGATTCCACTAGTGGTGTGATGCCCGCCGCAAAACCGTCAACACCCGAGCTGGGCGGCGAGGTCGAGAAAGTCCTCGGAGACGATGTCGAAGTCCCGCTCCGGCTTGAGATCGCTGGTCTGGTTTGGACCTCGCTCGTTGCGCCGAAAGACGAAGGCCGTTCGAAACCCCAGATCGCCCGCTGCGATGAGGTCGCGGTTGTGCGCCGCGACCATCAGGCACTGTTCGGGCCTAAGTCCCAGCAATTCGGCCGTTTTCAGGTAGGCCTCGGGGTCGGGCTTGTAGTGGCGGGCGACTTCCGCTCCCAGGATCGCATCCCAGGGCAAGCCGGCGCGCTTGGCCATGTTGACGAGGAGCGCCACGTTGCCGTTCGAGAGGGTGGCGAGGATGAAGCGGCGCTTGAGCCGAAGAAGACCGGGAATGCCATCGGGCCACGGGTCGAGCCGGTGCCAGGCGCGGTTCAGTTGATCGAGCTGCTCCATACCCAGCGGGTCGATGCCTAATTGCTGAACGACCTTCTCGAGCGCCAGGCGATGGAGCTCATCGAGCGGGGTCCAGGGAATCTCGCCCCGCCTGACGCGATCCATCGAGGGTTGGTAGAGGTCCCGCCAGGCGTCGGCGAATTTCGCCCAATCCGCCCGGAGGCTTCTTGAGCGGCCGAGCGCCTCGCCTTCGCGGATGATGCCGGCGCGCCAGTCCACCACGGTCCCGAAGACGTCGAAGGTGAGGGCCCGGATGTTCGAGTCATCCCACTTCTTCATCCCGGCCGCGGAGCCTCGCCACCCCAGGCAGGCCCGAGGTTGGTGAAAAGGGCGACAAAGATGTCAATGCCATCCCAAAGGTTCCGGAGTCGCAAATTCTCGTTGGCGGCGTGCTGATTGTTGTCGTGATTGGCGATCGGGACGATGAGAAACGGGGTCGCGAGCACGTCCTGCAAAAGATACAGGGGCAGACTGCCTCCCATGTTGGGCAGCTCCACGACGGGACCGCCGATCGCCTCCCGCACCACCCGCGTCACCGCGCGGCCGAGGGGTAATTGCATCGACGTGCGTATCCCGGGGTAACCGGGCTGCCACTCGACCCGGACGATGCGCGCGTGCGCAAGGCGGGTCGCGGCGTCGGGCGCCTCATGAACGAGGTAGTAGCCTCGGCCTTTCAGATGTCGCTCCACGGCGGCCTTCACCCCTTCGGTCGTCTGGTCGGGGACCAGCCGGAAATCGATTGACGCCCGCGCATCGGTGGGAATCGCGTTCGACGCCAGCGCCCCGACGTGCCCTGAAAGCAGCCCCCGGATGTTCATCGCCGGTCCGAAGATCCGCTCCGCCAGCGGTGCGTTGGCTGCTTCGGTGCTGGCGAGGCCGAGCGACTGGCGCAACTCGCTATCGATGTTGGGAGCGGCCGAAATGGCGCGTCTTTCCGGCTCGGTCAAAGGCTTTACCGAATCGTAGAAACCGGCGATCTGCACCCGACCGTCCTCGTCTCGCATTCCCGACAGCAATTGAGACAGAATCGCGGCCGGATTCGGCGCCCAGTTGCCGTAGTGGCCGCTGTGAAGGCTCCGGGTGGCTCCGTAGACCGTGAGCTCCAGCCCCATCGATCCGCGGACGCCGTAGACGATCTGCATTTGCCGGCTCTGGTGCACCGGACCGTCGCAGAAAATCCAGGCGTCCGCCTTGAGCAGCTCCCGGTTGTGCTCGAGGAAATCGCGCAAGTGGGGCGAACCCGCCTCCTCCTCGCCCTCGAAGAAGAACTTGAGATTCACCGATGGCTGCAGCGATGCAGCCCGCAGCGCATCCAGAGCGGAGAGCATCGCGATGATCGCTGCCTTGTCGTCGCTGGTCGAACGGCCATAGAGCCGGGCACTCTCCGGGAATGGAGCCCCCTGCGCCGGGAATGGGATTTCTCGACCGCCCTGCTCCAGCGCGTTGTCCCGAAGCACCGGCTTCCACGGGGAACCCGTCCATTGCGTCGGGTCGACAGGTTGCCCGTCGTAATGCGCATAGAACACCACGGTCTGTTTCGCGGCAGGGGCGCGCAGCTCTCCAAAGACGGCCGGGGGAGCGCCAGGTTCTTGTAGAAGGCGGGGCTCGATCCCGCGCCTCTTGAGCATGGCCATCAACACCCGGGCGTTCTGCTCGATGTTCACCTTGTCCGAAGCGACGTTGGGAAGTGCGATGAAATCCGCCAGCTCCCGGACGATGCCCGTCGCATGGCTTGCTCGCCATTGCTGAGTCGCGGTGCGCCGGGGCGCCCCCGCATCCTGGCCGATCGCCTCAAGGCCAATGAGGACAAACGCCCCGGCAATGAGCCACTTCCCACGAGATCCACGTCCAAGTCCCATGCCTGCTCCTTCCGCCGTCGAGCGACACTAGACCCTCTCCCGGCGAGCGCCAAAGGATCAAGCGATTGAAGTACCCAGTCCGCCCTCTGCCGCGGGAACGGGTATCTGGGAGCGTCTTCAACTTCTGGGCATTGACACCAGCTCTTCCTGCCTCCGCCCAAGCCAGACAGTCAGCGCGAGCAAGACGACCGAAACGGGAGCCGTCACCCAGGCGATACCTGCCAGGCCCAATCCCAGCGCGGTCAGGCCCCCGTATGTCCACGCCGCAAGCTGGTCTCCCGCGCGATAGACGAATGTTCCAATAAAATTCTTCGCCTTGAATTTGTCTTCCCTGCTCACCACGGTGAAGCAAACCTCCATCGCCGGATTGGTAAGCGAGAAATTTGTTCCACGCCTGAGCACGGAAAAAACAACGAACGTCCCCAGCAGGGGGACCAGACCGGTCGCGCTCAGGCCCATCAGAGCGAATCCAATGGCGCTCACCGCGGGCATGATTGCCATCGTGGCGGCCAAACCGAACCAACGGATGATTCGGCCGGTGAGGAATGCCTGGGTAAAGGCGGTCAGCGTTTGAGCGGCGAGCTCCATTCTCGCGAGAATCTCCGTTCGCGCGCTGGGCGTTTTGAAGTAGCGGCCCACGATGTCGGTCTGCTCGAAATAGAGCACCGTGGAGCCGAGGGTATAGAGGAGCATGAAGGCGACGATGCCCAGCAGATAGCGCGACTGAGCGACTCGGGTCAGGCCCGCCCACACGCTGCCGCCGATTGGCGCCCTCGGGTGCGGAGTCACATCACCCTCGGCGGAAGCGGAGCGGGCGGGGAAAATCGCAACCGTGAGCACCGCGAGCTCCAGCAGCGCGACGGAAACGAGCAATAAATTGGTTGGACCGATCTGGCGTGCGAGCAGCGCGGTGACCGCTGAGCCGACGATCGATCCTGCCGTTCCACCGACCCCGATGAAGCCGAACAATCGCTTGGCTTGATCGCTGCGGAAATGGTCGACCATGAACGACCAGAACACGGAGAGGACGAACAAGTTGAAAACACTCGCCCAGACGAAAAACACCCCGCCGAGCACCACCAGGCCCTGGCCGTCCAGCACCCTGTTCAGCAGGTAGAAACCGATCAGGTTGAGGGCGAAGAATTGATAGGTGATCACGATGAAACGCCGCACCGGGAAACGGACCACCAGCGCGGAAAAGAGCGGATTGGCGAGCAACATCGCCCCCAGGGTTCCCGCGAAAAGCCACGGCAGCTTGGAGATTCCCGAGGCCACCGCCATCGCATCGCGGATGGGTCGAAGAATGAAGTAGCTCGAAAAGAGAAAAAAGAAATAGGCGCATCCGAGGAGCATGGCTCGCAGCTCGGAGGGCTGGACATCTACCACCCGCCGGATCCAGGGAAGAAAGCGACTCGAACCGCCCCCAGGGCTCGAATCGTGGTCAGCGCTCGAACCGTGCCCAGGAGGAGGCTTGGCGGGCGGAGGGTCCGGGTTCAGGTTTTGCTCCGGGCGTGCCAAGCGGCAAGGATCGTTTGCTCGGCCTCCGGTGCGAGCCCGGCTCGAAGCTTCACCCGGCGATCCTCGGGTTCGGAGTTGTAGAAATCCAAGGTGTCCTTGGCGGTGATCGCCAGCGGCCGGAAGGTGAGCCCCTTGGCCAGCGCCCGCCGGATGTCACGCGTTGCTAGGCCGGCGGAGGTTTGCGGCGGCACCCAGACCGGAAGATCGATCCACGGTCTGGCATTGTGCTCCTTGAGAAAGTCCGCCTCCACCCAGGTGAGAGACGCATCCGAAGAGATGACCCCCCGCACCGCGCCGAGAAGCTCGGAGATGGTGAGCTTCGACTTTGGCCCGGTGCAGTTGTAGATGCCTGCCGTCTGGTTCTCGCAACCGCGAACGGTGAATTCGGCAAGGTCGCGCGCATCGATGATTTGGACTGGATCGGTTGGATTGCCCGGGGCGAGAACCTCGCCGCCTTTGGCAATTCGAGCAGGCCAGTAGGTGAAGCGATCGCTCAAATCTCCGGGCCCGACGACCAATCCGGGCCGGATGACCAACGCCTGCCCGGGAAACGCCCGCTCCGCCTCCTTTTCAGAGAGCGCTTTCAAGGCGCCGTAGTATTTGCGGACGTCCTCGCTCTCCGGTTCGTCGGTGGTCGCCAACTCCGCCGTTTCATCCTCATTCGGCGTGTCGTGCTTGGCGTAGACGGAAATACTGGAAATATACACGTATTGACGGGTGTGCCCCTTCAGCGCTTCCCCGGCCTGGCGAACCCAGCGGGGAATCGCGGTTGGGTTGTCGATCACCGCATCCCAGTCGCGCCCCTGAAGCGAACGGTAGTCTCCGACCGCGCGGTCCCCTTGCAGCTTTTCCACGTCCGGAAACAACGTTGGGTTGGTCTTGCCCCGATTGAACAAGGTCACTCGATGTCCCCGGGCCAACGCGTAGCGAACCTCCGGGGGCCCGATGAACCCTGTCCCACCGAGAATCAGGATTCGTAGGGGCTTTGCCTCCGGTTGCGGGCGCGGGTCGGGAGGATTTGACGCCTGGCGCCCAGCCCCGCCTTCCGTGGCGCAGCGGATGTTCAGCCCCAGAGCGGCAAGCGCGGACGAAGTCAGGAACGTCCTTCGGGAAGTCGCCATTTTGAAGCCCTCCGTGGGCGAAACGCGCCCTTCAACAACGCAGCGCGGAATTTGTTCGCGCGATGATTCAAATCTTGAATCTAGGAGCGAACCTGGCCTGTGCCGTAGACCACGAACTTCTCCGCGGTGAGCTCTCGCAGGCCCATCGGCCCGAATGCGTGCATCTTGGAGGTGGAGATGCCCATCTCCGACCCCAGGCCGAGCTCTCCGCCGTCGTTGAACCTCGTCGAGGCATTCCAAAGAACGCAGGAGGCGTCGACCTCGCGCAAAAACCGCTCGGCGTTGGCCCGGTCGCTGGTCACAATCGAAGCGGTGTGCTGCGTCCCGTGTTCGGCGATGTGAGCGAGGGCGGCATCCAGTGAGGCAACGGTGCGGACCGCGAGGGTCAGCGAGAGGAATTCGGTGTCCCAATCCGCGGCGGTTGCCGCGACATAGGGGATGTCGGCTCGCCGAAGGGCTTGCCCGGCTTCCGGGTCTACCCGAAGCTCCACCCCACCGCCCACCAGGGCTTTGGCGATTGCCTCCCAGGCGCCGTTTTCCAGGCTGGCCGGGTGGAGGAGCAGGGTTTCCAGCGCATTGCAGACGCCCGGACGTTGGGTTTTGGCATTGACCGCAATCCGCTGAGCCATCAGGGCATCGGCGGATGCATCGACAAATAGATGGGTGATTCCCTGTCCGTGCCGCATCACCGGCACCTGCGCGCAAGCGTCGACCATCGCCATCAGCTCTGAGCCGCCGCGGGCGATGGCGAGGTCCAGCCTCCCCTTGCTGCCAAGCAGCTCCACCACGCGGTCCCGGGATGGATCTTCGACGAGCTGGACGCAATCGGTCGGGAGATTCGCCCGCTCGAGCCCGCTTCGGATCGCCAAGACCAGCGCGGCATTGCTGCGAAGCGCCTCACGCCCTCCGCGGAGAATGACCGCATTGCCACTCTTGATCGCCAGGGAGGCGGCCTCCACGGTGACATTGGGGCGCGACTCGTAGATCACCGCCAGCACGCCGAGCGGAACGCGGCGCTTCAGAACGCGAAGCCCGTTGGGGCGCTCTCCCAGCTCTCTTGTCTCCGAGAGGGGATCGGAAAGGGCGATCACTTCGCGGACGGAATCGAGGATCCCTTGGAACCGGCCGCCGCCGATCCCCAGGCGATCGACCAGTGCCTCGGAGATTCCCGCCCGGTGGCATGTCTTGTCGGGGACGTCGATCGCCGCGTCGCGATCCTTGTCGGGGACGTCGATCGCCGCGTCGCGATCGAGGATGACCAAATCGTCCTTGTGCACGACCTCGTCTCCGAGATGATAGTGAAGAATGCCGAGGATCTCCGTGCTCCGCTTGCCTCGAATCGCCTCGAGCTCCGTTGAGGAATAGGTGGAGAGGCCGCGACCAAACACCTTGAGGCTGGAATCGGCCAGGTCGATCGGGTCGCCCTGGGAGAAGGTCCCGGTCACCGATACCACGCCCGATGGAAGCAGGCTCCGATTGCGCTCGATCAGCGCGTCGACCGCGCCGGCGTCCACGACGACCGTCCCCTTGGGGCGCAGGGTATGAGCGATCCAGTGGGCCCGGCTGCCCATTCCTTCCGCCACCGGTACGAACAGCGTTCCCACGTCATCGCCGGCGATGATGTGGCGCAGAATGTCCGGGTTTTTTCCGTCGGCGATCACCGTGGCGATTCCCCTCGCCGCGGCGCTCCGGGCGGCATTGAGCTTGGTAGCCATGCCTCCGCTGCCGCCGCGGCTCTTTTCGGGTCGAACCAGACGCTCGGCGGAGAGGTCATCCGGACGCACGACCGAAATGCGGCGTTTCCCGTCCATCAACCCGGGAGTGACGGAGAGCATCACCATGAGGTCCGCGTTGACCAGGTTGGCGACCTGAACCGCAAGCGAATCATTGTCGCCGAAGGCGATCTCATCGATCGCCACGGTATCGTTTTCGTTGATCACCGCGATCGCTCCCCGGGCCTGGAGCTCGGACATGCAGCGCCGGGCGTTGAGAAAGCGCTCGCGGTCGGCCAGGTCGGCATGGGTCAAGAGCATTTGCGCCACGATGCGCTCAAAGGGAGCAAATGCCTCGCTCCAGAGCCGAATCAACTGCCCTTGTCCCGCCGCGGCGCAGGCCTGAAGGGCGTCCATCCGTTTCGGCCGGCCTTGGAGGCCGAGCTGTCTGATCCCGAGGGCGATCGCTCCAGAGGAGACGATCACGATGCTGCGCCGGGCGCTCATCGCATCGGCGCACTGGGCGGCGATCCCTTCGAGGACGCGCTGATCGATCCGCCCGTCCTCGCGGGTGAGCACACTCGTGCCAACCTTGATCAGGCACCGTTGGCTTTGGCGAAGTGCTTCGCGTTCCACCAGCAGACTTCTAGCATGGCTGGCGTTAAGCTCGATGTCGCAATGCTGAGCGGGAAGCGCATTTCATTCATCGGAGCCGGCAACATCGCCGAAGCCCTGGTCAAAGGACTGGTCGCCTCGGGAAAGGTCGCGCGCCAGGATCTCGTCCTCTCCGCCCGCCGTCCCGAGCGCGCCGAGCAGGTCGCCGGGCGGTACGGCGCGCGGGCCGCGACCGACAATGAATCTTGCGTCCGCGGAGCATCGATCGTGGTGATCGCGGTCAAGCCACAGGTTCTCGCCCAGGTGGTTTCGGCCGCCGCCGGCGCGATTTCCCCCGAGGCGCTGGTGATCTCGGTGGCCGCGGGCGTGACCACCTCGGCCCTCGAGCGTCTGCTCAAGCCTCCCGCCCGGGTGATTCGAAGCATGCCCAATGCGGCGGCGATGGTGGGACAGAGCGCGACCGCGATCAGCCCCGGCAGCCTGGCCAGCGCGGCTGACCTCGATGTTGCTCGAACGATCTTCGAAGCGGTCGGGCGCGTGGTGGTGGTGGACGAGGTCCACCTCAATGCGGTGACCGGGCTTTCCGGAAGTGGGCCGGCCTACATCTTCCTGATCATCGAGGCCCTGGCCGATGCCGGGGTCAAGGTCGGCCTTTCGAGGGAGGTCGCGCTGCAACTCGCGGCCCAAACACTGCTCGGATCCGCGACCATGCTCCTCGAAACGGGGGAGCACCCCGGTCGTCTGAAAGATCAGATCACCTCACCCGGCGGCACGGCGATCGCAGGCCTCCACACGCTCGAAGCAGGAGGGCTGCGGACCACGCTGATGAACGCGGTCGAAGTGGCAACCCGACGAGCGCAGGAGCTGGGGCAGGGATCGACTGCACCAGAACGGGCAAAGGGCGACAAGGCAGTTGAAAGTTGAAGGTCCAGCGCGATCGAGCTCAGTGCTCTGCGCCCAAATCCTTCTTCGTGTAACCGGCAGGAAGTTGAAACTTGTCTGCCGAGATGCTCCCGCGTTTGATGTCGGTCACTCTCTGCTCTTCCTTTTCCGCGCCGGACGATGTGTGGGTCCAGACGCCGGGGAAACCGGGCATCTGGTCGAGCTGAGAGAAGGTGGTGAAACCCCGCTGGGAAGGAGAGCTCAGGCCGGATTGCGATAAAAACTCGTCCATCTTGCGCATCGGCGCGAGATCGCTCTTGCTGATCGCCCCCGCGCTCCAGGGGATGTAACAACCCTCCGCATCCACCTTGCCGTCTTTCAATTCCTTGAAACCCTCGCAGGGAAAGCCGGCCACCGTTTGCTTTGTTCCGGTGCGTTCCCACTTGATCGGTGGAGCCTTGGATTTTTCGGCGGGAGCAGGCTTCTCGCCGATCGCCCCTTGAAGCTGCTTTCGCTGCTCCGGGCTCATTTTTGCCATCATCTCGTCCATCTGCTTGCGTTGCTCAGGGGTCATCTTTGCCTTGGCCTCTTCCATTCGGCTGGTCATCGCTTTGGACATCGCCTTGAGGCTTTCGGGCGTCATCTCGGTGTAGGTCTTCTTGGCCGGGTCGAGAATGATCATCTTTTGCGTGTCTCCGTCGTAGATCATCAAGCCACCTTGCGGCTGGCCTTTCTCCGATTCGACCCGCATCTTGTTGCCCTCCACGTAGACCACCGAGCGCTCCTTGCCTCCCTGCAGCGTCACCGTGACTCCGGCGAGCGCGGGCGCGGTGAGCCCCAAAAAGCCAATCTGCGCAAGCAATGCCGTGCCTTTTCTCATTTTCTTCCACTCCGCGAAGGATTTCAGAGAGGGCACCTTAACTCAGCGCGATCGCCGCGGCACACGTTCTTTGGGATACAACGTACCGGTCCGGTGCAGGTTCTCTTATTCCACAGGGGTGGCATTGGGGACATCGTCTTCGCGGTGCCGCTGATCGACGATCTTCGCGCGGCATTCCCCAACGCCCGGCTGATCGTTCTCACGCACTCCAAAGGCGAACAGGTCCTTCGATTCTGCCCGCGGATCGACCGCATCGTCTCGGTGGGCGAGATGGAGCGGCCGTGGTCGGTGGGCGAGGCCCGCGCGGCTTTGCAGGGCGAGCCGTTCGACGTCGCGCTGACCACCAGCGTTTCCGCCCGCGCCTCGTATCTGATCTGGGGCACCGGAGCCAGGGTCCGCGCGGGTTTCGCGTCGGCGCTGGGGCGCCTGCTGTTGACGCATCTGGCTTCACGGCGTCCGTTCGAGGTCGTCTTCTCGCGCCGTTACCAACGGCTCGCGGAAGCCTTGGACATTCCGAGCGTGGCGCGGGCTCCGGTACTCGAAATCCCATTGGCGCAGCGGGAAGAAGCGGGCGAGCGTCTGCGGCGGCGAGGATGGGACGGCCATCAGGCCCTGATCGCCGTCCACATCGGCGGCGGGTGGCCGACCAAGCAATGGCCGGTTGAGCACATCGGGAATTTCGCCCGCCTCGCAGACCAGCGGTACGGGGCGAAGGTGTTGCTTCAAGGCAGCACGGCTGATGCCGGCCGCGCAAAGGAGATCGCGGCGATGGCAAAGGGGCTCGTCTTGAGCTCGGTCGGCAATTCCGTGGCCGAATCCATTGCCGAATCAGCGGTGTGCAAAGTGACCGTAGGAATCGACTCCGGGCTTTCTCATGCCGCGGCTGCTTGCGGAACGCCCACGGTATTTCTGTTCGGACCGAACGAGCCGGGATCGATCCTGCTTTCCAGGCATCGGCTGATTTTGACGCGGGATCTGGAGTGTCGGCCGTGCAATCGGGCGGGCATCGTCGCCTGCCCCTTGAAGCATCATCGATGCATGCGGGAGCAATCGCCGGAAGCCGTTCTCGAGGCTGCATCGCCGTGGATTTCGCCCGCGGTTTGATCCAAGGTCGGGCCCTTCGAATTGGAAAAGCCCGGCGCTACTCGGCCAGGGACTCGAGCAAGAGCGCGAGCTCTTCCCGGGTGGCGCCTTTGGGAAGGTAGTAGTGGGGCCCTGTTCGCAGGGCGGACCCCGCCTCTTCGGCTGTGGCGGCGGTGAGGAGGACGATCCGCGGAGGATCTTCGGGCAGGTGTCGCAAGACGTCCTCGCCGCTCATTCCCGGCATTCGGATGTCGAGGAGCATGACCGAGGGCGAGTCCCGCGCGATGCAATCGAGCGCTTCTTCTCCGTTGGAGGCTTCCAGCGTCGTGTACCCGAGGTCATCCAGGCAGGCGCGGAGAAACTCCCGCCATTCCAAATCGTCGTCGACGACTAAGACCTTCTGGCTTTTCCTATCGGTGATGGCTTCCAATGGGTTAGCAACACCTTCCGCCGCGGTCCAATTCGGTGGGTTCCGGCAGTCGCCGGCCTTGCAAGCGGGCAAACAGGCGGGACTTCGCTCTCATGAGAGTCCTTTTTCGGGATCGCGAGACGCGAGAAGCTCGCCGTGGTTGGTCAGCCCCTCGTTCTCGCTCTGCGCATCCTCGTGAACCGGATCGACGTGGGGCAGGACGGCCGGTTCTCTATGAAAATGGGCATTCGCGTTCGTCAGCCCGTGGTGTTGGCCCAGGGGAACAAGCTTGGGCAGGCCGGAGTGGCGCCGCGCCGCCTCGACCATGGCGTCGTGGTGTCGGTAACGGGCCTCGAGCATCTTGTGGACAAGCAGTGGTCCACCCGGGACTCGGCGGGCGATGATCGCCTGTGTCGCCTTTCGAACGGGGTAGCGGACGCGGCGAATCTGCACCCGCCACCCGCGGGGGGTGAAGGTGAAAAGACCATAAACCGCGCGCAAGTCTCCGTCTCGCGGGATGCCGACCGAAGCGACGTCGGCGATCACCATGCGGCCGAACCGGCGGCGATAAGGAAAGTGCAAATGTCCGAACGCGCACGCGGTGGCATCGACGAACTGAAAGTACCGGCGAAGCGCGGACTCATCGAGCAACGGATCGAGCGAGTCCTCGAGATTTCGCGGATTCGCATGACAGATGTACAGGTCCTGTCCGCGGCGCGCCGAGTAGCGAACCGCAAACGGAAACCTGCCCAGCTTCACCGCCAGGTCGCCGAGTTGGTCCCGCGTCCAATCCAGCAGATCCGTCTTCCAATGATCGTGTTCCCGGTAGCCCCCACCCAGGTAGTTGCCGGCGAGATAGCAATCGGTGTTGCCGATGAGTAGCTCGTCGCACCGGTCCAGGAGCAGCTCCACGGTTTCCTTGGGGTGGGCACCGCGCAGCGCCAGATCTCCGGCGGCGACGATGTAATCGGGCGTAGCGCGCGCGACATCTTCCAGAACCGCCTCGCAAGCCGGCAAGTTGCCGTGGATGTCCGCCAGGATCGCCACCCGCATCGCCCGCCCATTCTACCCGCACGAATGGGGTGGCAGGGTTACCTTTACCCAAGGAACGCGTTGACTCGAAGACACCGCGCTCCTCGAGTCGGGCGTTTTTTTGTGAGTGCTGCTGCAAATGTTCGTTAAAATTGAGGAAATTCGTGGAGGGCTCGAGCTCAACGAGCCGATCACCCTCGGGATTCTCGAGGACGCGCTTGCGCGCAAGGGCGAAGAGACTGGTTTTCGGCCGATTCGGGAAGCGCAACTCAAAGCATCGCTTCGGCGCGTCAGCGGCGGCGTATTGCTGAAAGCGGGATTCCGGGTGGATGTGGCGGGCCCGTGCAAAAGATGCCTCGGAGAAGTGACTGCCACCATTCCGGTTTCGTTCACTTTGACCCTCATTCCCCGAAGCCTGGCGAAGGACGAAGGGCTCTCCCCGGACGAGGATGATGAGGAGTCCGAGCGGGCGGGTTCGTTCGACTTGCAGGATGCGGACCGCGAATGGTTCGACGGAAAGAAGATTGATCTGGACCCCATCCTCCGAGAACAGGTACTCCTCGCCCTGCCGATGAACCTGGTCTGCAGGGAGACCTGCCGGGGATTGTGCCCCGTCTGCGGCGAGAACCTCAACGAGAAGCAGTGTCAATGCGAGCGTGAAGTCGTGGATCCTCGTTGGATGGCGCTCAAGAACATCAAGCTGAACTAGAGAGGCGAAAAAGTGGGAGTTCCGAAGAAGCGCACGTCGAAGATGCGCCGCAACCGTCGAAGGGCCGCCAACAGCAACCTCCGAACCGCGGTGCAGGTCATCTTGTGTCCCAAGTGTAAGGAGCCGGTTCTTCCGCATCGCGCTTGTGCCGCCTGCGGCTATTACCGGGGCCGCGAGGTCATCGCGGTAGAATAAAGGCTTGCGGATCGCGCTCGATGCCATGGGCGGAGACCATGGCCCGTCTGAAGTGGTGGACGGCGCAGTGTTGTTCGCGCGGGAAAACCCCGAGCACGAGGTGATCCTTGTCGGGCAAGAGCGCCGGATTCGCGAGGCGCTCCGCAACGAATTGGGCGCCCTTCACCTCTCGGTGCGGCACGCATCCGAAGCGGTGGAGATGGACGATCACCCCTCGGCGGCGATCCGGAAGAAAAAGGACTCGTCGATCCGCGTCTGCTTTGAGCTCATCCGCTCCGGCGAAGCCGCGGCCATGGTTTCCGCCGGCAATTCGGGTGCGGTGATGGCCGGCGCGCTGCTCGTCCTGGGCAGAATCCCCGGCTTCGACCGGCCTGCATTTGCCGCTCTCTTTCCCGCGCTCAAGGGGGAAGGGCGCTGCCTGCTGCTCGATGCGGGGGCCAACGTGGATTGCAAGCCCGCCCACCTGGCGCAGTTCGCCCTGATCGGTGAAGTCTACGTGCGCAAGCTCCTCGGTGTCGAAAGGCCCCGCGTGGCCGTTCTGTCCAACGGGGAAGAGGCGACCAAAGGAACGGCGCTCACTCGAGGAGCGCTCGAGCTGCTACAGAAATCGGATCTGAGGCTTTTGGGTTACGTCGAAGGGAAGGACATCTTTTCCGGCGACGTGGAGGTCGTGGTGACCGATGGCTTTACCGGGAACATCGTGCTCAAGACATCGGAAGGGACGGCGATGGCGGTGGCGGGGTTGATCCGCACCGCGATCCAGCGGGCGGGCCTCTCCGAGAAGCTGGGCGCGCTGTTGCTCAAGCCAACGCTGGCCGGTTTGCGAAAAGTGGTGGACTACGCCGAGTACGGCGGGGCTCCGGTCCTCGGGATCAACGGCGTGGCAATTGTTGCCCACGGTCGGTCCCACGCCCGGGCGGTGAAGAATGCCCTCAAAGCGGCGATGCAGACGGCGCAGGCGCGCCTGAACGAGGAGTTGGCGGTTAGAATCGAGGCGGCGCAATCTTGGTTACCCACCCGGGTGGCGAAGAGGGTAAAAGGGACTACCGAAGACGCCGTTTCGGAGTAGGCGAGCGCAAAGATGGCAACTGTGGCCAGAGCAAAAATCATCGGGACCGGTTCCTACGCGCCGGAGAAGATCATCACCAACCACGACCTCGAGAAGTTGGTCGAAACCTCGGATCAGTGGATCCGCGAGCGCACCGGCATCGAACAGCGACATCAGGCGGCCGAAGGCGAGCAGACCTCCGACATGGCGGTCAAGGCGTCGATCCGGGCGCTGGAAATGGCGGGCACCCGCGCCGAGGAGCTCGACCTGATCATCGTCGGGACGATCTCTCCGGACATGCCGATGCCCTCCTGCGCTTCCTTCGTTCAGTCAAAGCTGGGGGCAAAGAATGCCTTCGCCTTCGACGTCTCCGCGGCCTGCGCCGGTTCTTTGTATGCCCTGTCGATCGCCGATCAGTACGTCAAGACCGGCGCGGCCAAGCGCGCGCTGATCATCGGGGTCGAGCTCTTGACCCGTATTCTCGACTGGAAGGACCGCAATACCTGCGTGCTTTTCGGCGATGCCGCCGGGGCGATGGTGCTCGGTCCATCCGAGGATGAATCGCGCGGAATTCTCTCCACCCACCTGCACACCGACGGATCGCTGGCGGAGATCCTCTGCATCCGGGGCGGCGGAAGCAAGTACCCCCTCTCGCAGGAGGTCCTCGAAAAAAAGATGCATAAGGTTTCGATGAATGGGCGGGAGGTCTACCGGGCCGCGATTCACGCCCTTTTGCAAGTGGTGGGCGAGGCGATGCAGGCGAACAAATTGACCCCGGATCAAATCACCCACGTGATCGCCCATCAGGCGAACCTTCGAATCATCGAATCGGTGATGGGCAGGCTGGGGATCCCGCTCGAAAAATGCTGGTTGAACATCGCCAAGTACGGCAACACATCGTCCGCTTCGGTGCCGACGACGCTCGATGAGGCCAACCGCGCAGGCCGGCTGCGACCGGGCGACATCATCGCGATGATGGCGGTGGGCGCCGGGCTCGCATGGGGCGGCGCCATCGTGCGCTGGTAGGTCGCGGAAATGAAACTGGGTTTCGTTTTTCCAGGACAGGGATGCCAGTGGGTGGGGATGGGGAAAGACCTCTTCACCCAGTTCCCCGAAGCTCGCGCCGTCTTTGACGCCGCCGATGACGCGCTGGGAGAAAAGCTGTCTCACCTCTGCTTCGAGGGTCCCGAGGAGACGCTGAAGCTCACCGCCAACACCCAGCCCGCCGTCCTCACCGTCTCGATCGCGGCATGGGCGGTTTTCTCCAAGCGCGCGATGGCTCCTTTGTGCGCCGCGGGACACTCCCTGGGCGAGTATTCGGCTTTGGTGGCGACCGGATCGCTCCCGCTGGGAGCGGCGGTTCGCGCGGTCCGCGAGCGCGGGCGCTTCATGCAGGAGGCGGTGCCCGCGGGCGTCGGCGCGATGGCGGCGGTGCTTGGGTTGCCGGCCGACCAGGTCGGACAGGTTTGCGCTCGCCTCGCCCAGGGGCGCGTCCTTTCGCCCGCCAACTACAACTCGCCCGAACAAACGGTGATCGCCGGCCACGCCGATGCGGTCGAAGGCGCCGCGAAGCCGATGCAGGAGGCCGGGGCGAAGCGGGTCATCCCGCTGCAAGTCTCCGCTCCATTCCACTGCGCGCTGATGGAACCGGTGAAGCCCTTGCTGAAGGAAATCCTGAAGGCCGCCGCCTTCGCACCGCCGCGCAGTCCGGTGGTGACCAACGTCGAAGCCAAACCGAATTCGGATCCCAACCGCACACTCCCGCTCCTTCTCGAACAGGTCAGCCAGCCAGTCCGCTGGGTGGAATGCGTGGAGGAGATGCGGCGGCAAGGGGTGACCCACTTCGTAGAGCTCGGACCGGGAAAGGTCCTGCGGGGGTTGATCAAGCAGATTTCCAAAGACACGCCGGTCTTTGGCGTCGAGGATGTGCAGAGTCTGGAACGGGCGCTGGCGGGAGTGAGCGGCGGGTGAGCGACTTCAGTGGAAAGGTGGTCCTGATCACCGGGGGATCGCGCGGCATCGGCCGGGCCTGCGCGGTGGCCTTCGCCGATCTCGGCGCCCAGGTGGTGATAGGTTACGCCGGCAACGAGGCGGCGGCCAACGAGACCCTCGCTCTGCTGAAGACCAAGGGGCGAGCGCTGCGCTTTGACGTCGCCGACGCGGCCGCCTGCGCCAAGGCGGTGGACAGCGTGGTGGAAGAGTTTGGGCGGCTCGATGTGCTCGTCAACAACGCGGGGGTGGCGCTGGACGGGCTGGTCCTTCGCACCAAGGAAGAAGACTGGGATCGACAGCTCGATACCAATCTCAAGGGCGCATTTGCCCTGATCCGGGCAGCCGCCCGGCCGATGATGAAGCAGCGCGCCGGGGCGATCGTGAATTTGACCTCGGTCGTTGGCGAGACCGGAAATGCCGGGCAGGCGGCATACAGCGCCTCCAAAGCGGGGTTGATTGGCCTCACCAAGTCCGTGGCCCGAGAGCTGGCATCGCGAAATATTCGGGTGAATGCGGTATCCCCGGGGCTTATTGAGACGGACATGACCGCCCGAATCTCTGGCGAAACCCGCACCAAAATGGTCGAGGAGATACCCCTTTCGCGGTTGGGGGCGGCGTCGGAAATCGCCCATGCGGTGGTTTTTCTTGCCAGCGACGAAGCTTCCTACATCACCGGTGAAGTGCTCAGGGTCAACGGCGGGATGTACATGTAGCGTCGAGGTTGGAACGATGGGCGGCGTGGGATATACCGCGCCCGCACGGTTACTGGACCTGTGGTCCGGGCAACGCTGGATTTTTGGAGGGCTGACAAATGTTTTGGAGGGCTGACAAATGGCGACGACAAACATCGAGGCGAAGGTCAAGTCGATCATCGCCGATCAACTCGGTGTGGGAGAGGACGAGATCAAGCCCGAGTCTTCCTTCATCGAGGACCTGGGGGCGGACAGCCTCGACATCGTCGAGCTCGTGATGGCGATGGAAGAGGAATTCGAGGTGGAGATCCCCGACGAAGAAGCGGAGAACATAAAAACCGTGGGAGACGCCGTCAACTACGTCAACAACCACAAGAAGTGAGGGGTTGAACGGGAGGACTGGTCCCAAGCGTCCGGAAGGACCGCGGAGCGGAGAAACTGTGTCGGAGCGTCGAGTCGTCATTACCGGAACGGGACTGGTTTCCCCTCTGGGCACCGGAACCGAAACCAATTGGCGCGCGATGTTGGCGGGCAAGTCGGGCATCGGACCGATCACCCGATTCCCCGCTGACAGCCTGGATGCGCGCATTGCCGGCGAGGTGAAGGACTTCGACGCCGGGCAATTCATGGAGAAGAAAGAGGCCCGCAGGATGGACCTCTTCACCCAGTACGCCATCGCGGCGGCGGAGATGGCGGTGCGCGAGAGCGCCTTGCCGGTCGGAACCGACAAGCCGAACGGCTACATCCCGGAGAAGGTCGGGGTGATTGTCGGCTCCGGAATCGGCGGCATCGGTTCCCTCGAAGAGCAACACAAGAAGGCGCTGGAGAAGGGATTCGATCGCCTTTCGCCTTTTTTCATCATCCAGATGATCATCAACATGGCCCCCGGGTTGATCAGCATGCGCTTCAATGCGCGGGGGCCGAATTGGTCGCCGGTCTCCGCCTGCTCGACCAGCGCGCACGCGATCGGCGAAGCCTGGAAATCGATTCGCCTTGGCGAGACCGACGCGGTGATCGCCGGCGGCGCCGAAGCGGCGATCACCCCGCTGGGAGTCGGCGGTTTCTCGGTGATGAAGGCGCTCTCCACGCGCAACGACGATCCCCAGCACGCGAGCCGGCCGTTCGACAAAGATCGCGACGGTTTCGTTCAGGGCGAAGGGGCGGGAATCGTCATCCTCGAGGAGCTCGAGCACGCGAGGAAGCGTGGGGCAGCGATCCTCGCGGAGTTGGTCGGCTACGGAGCAAATTCCGACGCCTACCACGTCACCGCCCCGTCCCCCGACGGCGAAGGCGCCGTGCGGTGCATGCGGCTTGCGCTGCAGAGCGCTGGCTTGCGGCCGGAAGACATCGGCTACATCAATGCCCATGGCACCTCCACGCCGATCAACGACAAGACGGAAACGAAGGCGATCAAAGCGGTCTTCGGTCCGCACGCGAACGCGGTGGCGATCAGCTCGACCAAGTCGATGACCGGGCACCTGCTCGGAGCGGCCGGAGCAGTGGAGGCGGTGGTTTGCGTCCTGGCGCTGACCCGCAACGTCCTGCCGCCGACGACCAACTACACCACCCCCGATCCGGAATGCGATCTGGACTACGTCCCCAATCAACCGCGCGAAATCCGGGTCAATGCCGCGATGACCAACTCATTTGGGTTTGGCGGCACCAATGCCGTTCTGATCTTCAAGCGGTTCAAGTGACCCCCTCGCATCGCCGCGCGCGGACTTCTGGCGGCGAAGGATGTGCAAAGGGGGGGAAAGAGCTTCGATGAAGTTGGCGATCGGATCGGATCATGCGGGACTGGTGCTCAAGCGCGAGCTGCGGCGCGCGCTGGATGAGCGCCAGCTGGGAGTGGAGGATTTCGGCACCCACACCGACGACTCGGTGGACTATCCTGATTTCGCGGCCCTGGTCGCGCAAGCGGTTTCGCGGGGAGATTGCGGGTTGGGGGTGCTGGTCTGCGGAACTGGAATCGGGATGAGCATCGCCGCCAACAAGGTGCGCGGCGTTCGGGCGGCGGTTTGCACCACCGAATTCGAGGCCAGAATGGCGCGCGCCCACAACGACGCGAATGTGCTCTGCCTCGGCAGCCGCGTGGTCGGGGCTGGCCTGGCGACGCAAATCGTGGAAGCTTTCCTCGACCAGCGGTTCGAGGGTGGGCGGCACGAGCGCCGCGTACAGAAGATCCGCGATGCCGAGATCAAGTGGAGGCGATGGGCTCGACGTTGACCAACAAGTACGCCGAGGGCTACCCGGGTAAACGCTACTATGGCGGCTGCGAGTTCGTGGATGTGGCGGAGAACCTCGCCATTGCGCGCGCCAAATCGATTTTCGGCGCCGATCATGTGAACGTCCAGCCGCACTCCGGAAGTCAGGCGAACATGGCGGCCTACATGGCGCTGATGCAGGTCGGCGACACGATGCTCGCGCTCGATCTCAACTCCGGCGGCCATCTGACCCACGGCGCGCCGTTCAATTTTTCGGGGAAGCTTTACAAGGTCGTGCACTACGGCCTCTCGCGGCAGACCGAGACGATCGATTTCGACCAGGTGAAGGCGCTGGCGAAGGAGCATCGGCCCAAAGTCATCGTCGTCGGCGCGTCGGCCTACCCCCGGGTCTTCGATTTCGACCGGTTTCGCGAAATAGCCAATGCCTACGGATCGGCGCTCGTCGTCGACATGGCGCACATCGCGGGCCTGATCGCGGCGGGCATCCATCCTTCGCCCGTTCCGGTGGCGGAAATCGTCACCACCACCACCCACAAGACGCTCCGCGGGCCACGCGGCGGGATGATCCTCTGTAAGGAGCCGTACGCCAAGGCGGTCAACAGCCAGATCTTCCCAGGCATCCAGGGCGGTCCGCTGATGCACGTGATCGCCGCCAAGGCGGTTGCCTTCAAGGAAGCGCAGGCCCCGGCATTCAAAGAGTACCAGCGGCAGATCGTCGCCAACGCGAAAGCCCTGGCCGAAGCGCTGAAATCCGCCGGCCTGCGCTTGTGCTCGGGCGGGACGGACAACCATCTGATGCTGGTGGACCTGCGCCCAAAGTCGATCAACGGCAAGGTGGCCGAGGAGGCGCTGGGCAAGGCCGGGATCAC
>WNFD01000782.1_pt1 | contig 31611 bp, 27 predicted proteins | sample 5400491 | NCBI WGS metagenome assembly WNFD01 (sample SAMN13153343, study PRJNA577476) | soil metagenome | isolation source: 120 cm saprolite under Douglas fir tree site 2 hole 2 replicate 2 | place: USA:California | collected 2015-04-18 | reverse complement strand
AGATTGTCGCCGTGCGTGCTCTTCAGATCAGCGACCAGATGATTCAGTGCTTCCGAGATAATTGTCCTGGACATGTTTTGAACCTAAAACCTGAAACTTGAACCTTGGAACGAAATTACCAGCTTCCGCCGGCGCCGCCGCCACCAAAATCACCGCCCCCGCCGAAGCCGCCACCGCCGCTCGAACCACCAAAGCCACCACCGCTCCAGCCACTCGATCCGCCGGAGCCCCAACCGGAGCCGCGATTACCGCTATTGAGAACCATGCTGAGCAGAAGCCAGTTGAGCCAACCGCCTCCGCCGCCACCGCGTCCGCCACGTCTTCGGCTCGAGATGACGAAGATGATAACAAAGATCACTATAAGGAAAAGCACGCAGGGGGAAATGCCCCTGGATGTTTCGCGCACCGGTTCGGCGCTGGGCCGGTACGAGTACTTCTTATCAACGTCGGCGACGCTGAAGCCGCGCTTTTCCTCCAGCGTCGAAACGATCGTCTGAACCGCGGTCATCAAGCCATTGCTGTAATCGCTTTTCCTGAAAGGATCGCGCATGCGCCGGTATACTTCACCGACCAGTCCATCGGGTAGATCACCTTCCAGGTGCCGGCTGACTTGAATGTGATACTTGCGATCGTCGACCGCGACCAGCAGCAGCAACCCGTTCCTTTCACCTTCGCTCGAACCGATTCCCCAGCCGCGCGCGACGGCCAGCGAGTAATCAAAGATGTCCTGATCAGCGGTGGTCTTCACCGTGACGACCGCAAACTCGATATCGCCTGCCTTCTTCAAATCTGTCAGAATCTTTTCCATCCGCTGGTTGGTCGCTGAATCAATCACGCCCGCGTTGTCAACGACGTAGCGAAACGGGTTGGGCGGCGGCAGTGGCGAGTTGGCCGGCTCAGCGCGGGCGTTGCCCAGCAGAGCGAGTAAGCTCCCAAGCAGCGCCAGACCCACAACTGCCGTCCGAATTGATTTGCGATGAGAACGAGTCATGCGAGTCATGTAAAGTTAATCAGAGTGGCACGGGCGTCCAGCCCGTGAATCACGCGCAAGATGCGCGTGCCACAACCAAACTGCCCTACGACCTTGAGGCCTGTTCATCCTCATCTGGGAATCAAACGATGTAGTAAATAGAAAAGCGCCACACCAGCAAATACGACAATCGAGACCATTGGGTTCTTCTCCTCCTTGCGATTCACTTCCGGAATCAAATCGCTGGCGGCCACGTAAAGCGTCACGCCCGCGGAAAACGGCAAGGCGTAAGCGACTGAATTAGCAAACTGCGATTTCAGCAGCGCGACCCCAACGACACCCGCGAAGGTTGCCGCACCTATCGCCAGGGCCGCCGCCGCGGCCTTTTTTGAAGATCGTCCCGAGGCAAGCATGATCGACGCGACGGTGAAACCTTCCGGCACCTTGTGCAGCATGATCGCGATGAATATCAGCAAGCCAACCTTTAGATTGACCAGAAACGCGGACGCGATTGAAACACCGTCGAAAAAAGTGTGAATGGTCAAACCGCCAATTGCGGTGTACGCCGCCGATGGTCTGATGACGGATTCCGGATGTGTCTCAGCGCCAAAGTGAAAGTGCGGCGCGATCGTGTGCTCGACCAGTTGGATTAGCAGGTACCCGCCGAGGAGAAGCGCGAACGCGCCGACGACCGCTTCAGCCGCATTCGCCCCGCTGGCGCCTTCCGTCCACAGCGCCACAGTCTCAGGAACTATCTCAATGAAGATCGCCGCGAGCATGAAACCGGCGCCGAGCGCGACCAGATACTTCAGCAACTTCGCTTCGCTGCGATACGCGCCGGACGACGCGAGCAAGAGCCCACCGGCCAAATTGGCCAACGCCGCCAACGCTCCGAGGGCGAGAAGGGCAGGGATTCCAGTCATCTTGGTTTGTTTAGGCTTCGCATGAAGGACTCGACCGCGACATCGCCGCGACTATACCTCAGGCGCTAACGAAAGACATTGACGCGAGCGAAAAAATTCTTTGTAAACGCTGTTTTAACTATTGACAGGCCCGAAATACGGGCGTAGTATGCGCCGGTGGAGCAAAGTGGAGTGAGGTGGCCACAACTAGACCAAGGGAACACGATCGCCGCACAAAGCGCGAAGCCGTCTCTACTGCTCCTCCGAACCGAACTCCATGTTACGGGGCAACTATCCAACTCGAATCGATTCGAAAGGCCGGCTCAAAGTGCCGACCGCGTTCCGTCGCTACCTCGAAGAGAAGCATGGCTCGGCCGTGTATCTTACCAGCTTGACCGGCGAATGCGTGCGAATTTATCCCATGCCGGAATGGGAAGCCATTGAACAGCGTCTCTCGCTGTTACCTTCGATGGATCCGGCGCGGCGCAAGTTCCTTGATAGGACTAACTACTACGGACAGCAGTCGGCGATGGATTCGCAGGGTCGCGTGCTCATCCATCCTTTGCTGAGAAAGAGCGCCGCGGTTGTCGGCGATGTAGTGGTGCTCGGTTACTTGAGCTACCTGGAGGTTTGGGAGCTGGACAAGTTTCAGCAGCGCTTGCTTTCCGATCCTTATACGGAAGAAGACGAGACGGCCATTGCAGGTCTGGGTATTTGACAAATGAGAACCAAGCAGTGAGCGGTGAGGCGATGGCGCATATTGAAAGTGAGATCGATTGGCAAAATGAAAGGGCCTGGCGGGCTCTGTTCAGGCAAGGCGCCGCGACTCTCTGCTCACTGCTTTGTTCTCATCCCTAGCTCTTTGAACAAGATCACGGGGCGGTGGTGATGGCGGTGCCTTTGGGGGGCAGGGGCCCGCTGGCCCATCGCCCTGTGCTACTTCGAGAGACGATCGAGTTGCTCGCGCCGGAGCGAGGCGGGCTGTTTGTCGATTGCACGCTGGGTCTCGGTGGCCACAGCGAGGCAATTCTACAGGCGTCAGCCGAGACGACGGTGCTGGGTATCGATCGCGACGACGAAGCGCTCGGTCTGGCAAAGAGGCGCCTGGCTCAATTCGGCTCGCGCTTTAGCGCCGTGCATGCTGACTTTCGCGAACTTACGCGGGTCCTCGCGAATGCGAAGGTCAAAAGCGCGCGCGGCATTCTTGCCGACCTGGGTGTTTCGTCCTGGCAACTGGACTCGCCCTCGCGGGGTTTCAGTTTCCGGCACGACGCGCCGCTCGACATGCGTATGGACGCGACGGGCGACACGGAAACGGCGGCAGAGCTGCTCGGTCGTCTTTCTGAAGTAGAGATTGCGCGAATCATCTTTGAATATGGTGAGGAGCGCCGCTCACGACGCATCGCGCGCTTGATTGTTGAGAGAAGAGAACGCGGCGAGCCGGTCAAGACGACCAAAGAGCTTGCCGACCTGGTCTGGCGCGCGGTCGGCCCAGACAAAAAACGGAGGATCCATCCCGCCACGCGAACGTTTCAGGCGTTGCGTATTGCAGTCAATCGCGAACTCGAGGGACTCGACCAGTTCGTAGAGGATGCGGTTGATGCTTTAGAACCTGAAGGGCGCCTTGCAGTAATCAGTTTTCAGTCGCTTGAGGATCGGATCATCAAGCGAACACTTTTGAGACTCTCAGGTCGTTGCCAGTGCCCGCCGCGGATGCCGACGTGCACGTGCGGTGCGCGCAAGCTGGTTGACCTCTTAACCCGGCGCCCGATTCCGCCGGATGAAGACGAGATCGCTCGAAATGCTCGAGCGCGCAGCGCGAAGTTACGGGCGTGCCGCAAGCGCTGAGTCGAATAACCGGTTGATGCCGGAGAAGGTCTTTCGAGGGCGACGATGGTTCGACGACTTCCAGCAAAACAACGAAATGCACGGGTGGTACAACGGTCCGATCGGACCGCTCAGACGCGTCTGGCTTTGCTGTTGCTCTGTGGTTTAGTGCTGGCCGGCGGGTTCTTGTACGCGTGCGGACTGCACTTTGCGGCCTTGAGGTACGGTTACCAAACTGAAACGCTGCGGCGCGAACGCGAACAGTTGCTGGAAGAGCAACGCCGCTTTCTGTTGGAGCGCGAAGAAGCGGCGTCGCCGGTCCGCCTGGAACGGGCGGCTCGCCAGCTCGGGATGCAGCCAATGCAACCAGGGCAGTTGGATCCGCTTAGAGCGGCGCGGAACAGGTCGACAGAGTCGTCAGAGAAGAGGTCGGCGGCTATGAATCACCCGGCCGCTTTGCCGCCCACTAGCCAGGGAAAATTGTCTACAGCCAGGGCCGAAGGGCGGCAGCCCTTGGGAGCGCTGCGTTAATTGTCGCGGGTCGTTTTGTAATTCGCCGCCTCTGCTGGAGTTGTTAATGCCCCGTCGTGCCAAAGCCAAACACCCGCCCAAATCCGGCAAGTCCAGCGGCCGCGCGTTGATTGTTACGGTGGCGCTGGTTGTCTGGATGCTGGCCGTCGGCGCCCGTTTAGTCCAGGTTCAGATCAGCCAGCACGACGAGCTCACTGCCCGCGCCCAGAACCAACAGCTTGCGGCCATCGACACCAGTCCGATTCGGGGACAGGTGCTCGATCGCCAGGGCCGTGAGTTGGCGCGCAGTATCGACACCGAATCGTTTTTCGCTGATCCGCGCGAGATTGATAACGTCGACCTGACCGCGCGCAGCATCGCGGCGGCAACCGGATTGGACCAGGCTGAATTGGCCAAGCGTCTCAGCGACGCGAAAGACTCGAACAAAAAGTTTGCCTGGATCGTTCGCCGCCTGGACGTCCAGGCAGCCAACAAGCTGGACGCGCTAAATCTCGACGGCGTGTATTCGCGCAAAGAGGCGAAGCGTTACTATCCGAACGATTCGCTGGCGGCGCACGTACTCGGGTTTGTCGGAACCGATGAGATTGGATTGAGCGGCGTCGAGCAATACTATAACGATAAGATTCGCGGCGAGTCGGGGAAAGTTTATCTTGAGAGGGATGCTCGGCGGCGGGCCTTTGAGAGTTATGAGATCCAGCCGCACCCGGGCCAGACGGTGGTCCTCACGATCGACCAGACAATTCAATTTCGTACTGAGCAGGCGCTGGCCGCCGCGGTTGAAGGCTCGCACGCAAAGTCCGGAGCGGCCATCGTGATGGATCCGAACACGGGCGAGATCCTGGCGCTGGCCAATGCGCCCACCTTTGATCCCAATCAGCCGGCCGCGAATTCCGCCGAAGCGCGCGCGAACGGAGCGCTGCAAAATATCTACGAGCCAGGTTCGACGTTCAAAATAGTTGCTTACTCGGCCGCGATTGAAAAGGGGTTGGTCAAGCCAGATGACCAGATCGATTGTCAGATGGGTTCGATCACTGTCGCCGGCCGGCTGATTCACGATGGTCATCCGTATGGCGTGCTTACAGTCGCTGACGCTCTGGCGAAATCGAGTAACGTCGGCGCGATCAAGCTCGGCCTCCTGGTCGGCAACGAATCGATGTACGAGTACATGAAGCGGCTCGGATTTGGATCGCGCACAGGTATCGATCTGAGCGGGGAGTCTCCCGGACTCCTGCGTACAGTAAACCACTGGCAGCCGTCGTCGATCGGATCGCTTGCGATGGGACAGGAAGTAGGAGTGACGCCGTTGCAGATGGCCACGGCTTACAGCGTTCTGGCTAACGGCGGACTGCTGGTCAAGCCGCATCTGGTGCGCGAGGTGCGCACGCCAGATGGCACGGTTGTATTTCAGGCAAAGACTGAGAGTCATCGCTCTCTCAAGCCAGAGACCGCCGCCGCAATGCGCGGAATGTTCGAGGGCGTGACCTTGCATGGTACGGCGCGGAAGGCCCAACTAAACGGCTACACGGCCGCGGGCAAGACGGGGACGGCGCAGAAGATTGATCCCAGGACGCGCACTTACTCGCCCACCAAGTTCATTGGTTCGTTCGTCGGTTTTGCTCCGGTGAATAACCCGGCAGTGGTGATCATCGTGGTTATCGATGAACCGCAAGGCTCTTATCACGGCGGTGACGTGGCCGCGCCCGTTTTCCGGGAAATTGCCGAGCAGATTCTTCCGGAGCTTAACATCACGCCGGATCTGGAAATCAAATCCGCGCCGGCATTGATTGCGCAGGCGGCCCAGGCTTCACCTAAAACGCGCGAAGAAGAGCAGCGGCAGAACGAGCAGCGCGCGGCGACGCTGCCGAAGGTCTCGGCGCGTAACTTCAGTAACGGCGCGAACGAAGTAGTTTTTGCCGTGGCCACAAAACGCGCCGCGCTAATGCCGGATCTGCGTGGGCAGAGCGTGCGCGACGTGGCGCGCATGTGCGCACGGCTCGGCCTGCAACTCGAGGCGCGGGGCGAAGGGCAGGCGTTACGCCAGAGTCCCGAAGCGGGCGCGGAGGTTGATTCGGGGCAGGTGGTGCGCGTGGAATTCGCGCGCGGCAACTAATCCGAAAGCGCCGGCGGTAGCGGGCAGTTCCTCTGTAATACGAGCGCGCTCGGACGTTTAGATCAACCGCCCGCTACCGCAGGCGCTTTCGAATACATGAGCGAACGTGAACATTAGGACGGCAGCAGGATTGATGGGCGCAATGACCTACGGTCTGGGCGCCGAGTTCTTTGACAAAGAAATAATTGATTTCTCGATCGATTCGCGCACCGTCGGCGAGGGTGAGCTGTTTTTCGCGTTGTCCCAGCCGGACTACGAACGCGCCGGGTTCAACGGAACGTTCGCCGATGCTCATGACTTCCTCGCGCAAGCGTTTGCGCGAGGAGCGATCGCCGCAGTCGCGCGACGCGACCGCGTGGCTCGCGACGAAAAGTTGCAGGCGTTGCACGATCGGCTCCTGCTGGTCGACGATGTGATTGCCGCTTTACAAACGCTGGCGCGAAAGGTTTACGAGCAATGGGGACGCCCGGTGGTTGGAATCACGGGCAGCGCCGGAAAAACGACGACGAAGGAATTGACGGCTCACCTGCTTGCCGGCGTCAGCCGAGTTCTAAAGAGCGAGCGTAATTATAACAACGGCCTCGGGCTGCCGCTGTCGGTTTTGCAGATGGTAAGTCGCGGTCGCCGCCCCGAAGATTATGATCTGGCCATACTCGAGATGGGAATGTCCTCGCCCACGCACGAGATTCGAAGGCTCGTGCAAATCACGCCGCCCGACATCGGCGTGGAATTGTTGGTCGCTCCGGTGCACCTGGAACATCTGGGGACGATCGAAAACGTGGCGGCGATGAAAGCCGAACTGATCGAAGGTTTGAAACCCGGCGGCATCGCCGTACTAAACGCGGATGACGAACTCGTTATGGATATGAAATCAAAAACAGATGGGCCCGTGCTGACTTTCGGAATTCAGAATCCGGCAGACGTGACGGCGCGGGAAATTGACGCGTCACGCTTTGGCTCGATCCGCTTTCGCTTGCAAACACCAATGGGCGAAGCGGCCGCAGAGTTGCCGATGACCGGTCGTCACAACCTGATGAACGCCCTCGCTGCTTCGGCGGTGGCCACGGCGCTGAAAGTGGGACCTGAGTTGATCGCGCATGCTTTGCGCAGTGCTAAACCGCCCCGTATGCGCGGCGAGGTTCTGAACTTCGCGGCCCGCTTCACCGTGGTCGATGATTCCTACAACTCGAATCCGCGTTCGCTGCTGGGCATGGTCCGTACGCTGGCCGAAGCGAGCGAAAACGTAAAGCGCCGCGTGGTGATCGCCGGCGAAATGCTCGAGCTGGGCCTGCATGAACGCGAGATGCATCGAGAAGCGGGCCGCGAAATAGCCCGGCTGGGCATCGATATTCTTTGGGGTGTGCGCGGGCTGGCGACAGAAATGGTCTCCGCCGCCGGTGAACACGGAATGAAGACGACGCGATTCTTTGAATCTTCCGAAGCAGCCGCCACCGCCGTGCTGGATTTAATCAGCGAAGGCGATCTGATTCTGGTCAAAGGCTCCCGCAGTGTCGAGACAGACAAGATTGTTGCCGCGCTGAAAGAAAGGTTTCCGCTGGCAGGGCAGTAGCGCGAGGGATAGGAGGCGGGCGACGAAACGCACGCAGGATGCGCGCGAACCGCCGACAGGATGCCGGCGCTCCTAACGAATGATCTATTACCTCTTTTACGAGTTGATCTACGGCCGGTTCAAAGAGCAGGACTGGTATCTCGTAAAAGCTCTGAATGTTTTTCAGTACGTCACGTTTCGCACCGCGTATGCCTCGGTCACGGCAATGTTGATTGCGTTGTTGAGTGGACGCGTGGTCATCAAAGGTTTAAAGAAATGGAACATCGGCCAGCAGATTCGCGAAGAGGGACCGCAGGCGCACATCGCCAAGCGCGACACGCCGACGATGGGCGGGTTGCTGGTGATCGCTTCGGTGGTGATCTCAACGTTGCTGTGGGCGCGGCTGTCGAGCTTCTACATCTGGGTGATCATTGCGGCGACGCTGGCGTTTGGGGCGGTCGGTTTCGCCGACGATTATTTGAAGCTGGTAAAGCGCCGCAGCCTGGGATTAACCGGGAGACAGAAGCTGGCGCTTCAGCTGGTAATAGCATTTGGCGTGTGGCTGGCGCTGTATCTCTCGACGCGCTATTTCGCGACGAAGTATTCATGGAATGTCAGCGTTCCATTCTTGAAAACCACCGCGGAACCAAACGGCATCAGCACCATCGGACCATACTTGTACCTGGGTCTGGTCGTGGTGGTGCTGCTGGGTTCGACCAACGCAGTGAATTTGACGGACGGCCTGGATGGTCTGGCGATCAGCGTTACGTTCATCGCGATGACGGCGCTGACTGCCTTCACGTATCTGAGCAGCGATTTGCGTTGGGCCACTTATTTGGATTTGACGCACCGGCCGGAAGCCGCGGAGCTGACGGTATTCTGCGGCGCGATGGCCGGCGCCAGTTTGGGCTTTCTCTGGTTCAATGCGCCGCCGGCGGAAATTTTTATGGGCGACGTCGGCAGCCTGGCGATTGGCGGCGCGATCGGGACCATCGGCGTGCTGACGAAGCAGGAATTCATGCTGGTTTTGGTGGGCGGCGTGTTCGTGATGGAAGCGCTATCGGTAATGCTGCAAGTGAGCGTCTTTAAAATGACCAGGAGCACCAGCGGTACGGGCCGCCGCCTCTTTAAGATGACGCCGCTGCATCACCACTTTGAAATGTTGGGCTGGAAAGAGCCGAAGATTGTCTTTCGGTTTTTGATCCTGGCGATACTGTTTGCGTTGTTGGGTCTTTCGACTTTGAAACTGCGATAGGCCCTGGCGATCGAGGCCGAGATGAAAGTAATCACCGAAGTAGCCGCGTCATTGCTGCTCGCGCTGATTCTGTTGCGGGTCTCCGGATCGCTGTTTGGCGTAATCTACAAGTGGAAATTGCGGGCAGGAAAGTTCTAGTCATCGGCGCGGCCCGCAGTGGGACCGCCAGCGCGCGGTTCCTGGCCCAGCGCGGCGCTACGGTCGCGCTGAATGATCAAAAGCCCCTGGCCGAGTGGCCGGCCGAAGCTCTGGCTTTGAAAACTGAAGGCGTGGGTCACGTCGCGGGCGAGCCACCGTCGTGGCTGCTGGATCAGATCGACCTCGTTGTAGTCAGCCCGGGGGTGCCGACCAGGGCGATCCCGATTCGGTACGCGGATCGACGCGGCGCGGAAGTGATTGGCGAAATTGAGCTGGCGTCCCGTTTCCTGCGTGGACGAATCGTCGCCATCACCGGAACGAACGGCAAAACGACGACGACGACGCTGATCGGAAAGATGCTGGAAGACGCAGGCATGAACGTACAGGTGGGCGGCAACATCGGCAAGGCCCTGATTTCGATGATCGAGTCGTCGAGCGACGACGGCTGGAACGTCGTCGAGGTTTCAAGCTTTCAGTTGGAAACGATTGTGGACTTTCATCCGACGGTGGCAGCGGTGCTGAACATCACGCCGAATCACATGGATCGTTACGAATCGCTGATGGATTACGCCGCGGCGAAGCACAACATCTTTCGCAATCAGACGCCGGGCGACGTTGCGATTCTGAACGCCGACGATGACCTTGTTTCGGCCTGGGCCGGTGGTTTGCGCGCACATGTAACGCAGTTCAGCGTCAAGAAAGAGTTGGAGGACGGGCTGTTTCTGAGGGGGAGGGACTTGATTTGCCGGCAGCGGGGGCGAGCCCCGTTCCTGACTGCGCAATCCGGAGGCGAACGCGTCCTCGCAACCCGCGACGAGATGCAACTACGGGGCGCGCACAATGTTGAGAATGTTTTGGCGGCGATGGCCGCGGGGCTGGCATGCGGCGCGCCGCCCGAATCGCTGCGCGAAACTGTACGACACTTTCGGCCGGTGGAGCATCGGCTGGAAGAAGTCGCCGAGATAAACGGTGTGCGCTTCTTCAACGACTCAAAAGCTACGAGCGTGGACGCCACGATGAAAGCGCTGGAAGCCTTTGCTAATAATGCCGGCAAGATTGTGTTGATTCTCGGAGGACGCGGAAAGCAAGCGCCTTATGCGCCGCTGGCACCGCTCGTGCGCGAGCAAGTACGCCGGATGATCCTGATTGGCGAAGACGCGCCGGTGATCGAGAAGGAACTGAACGGCGCCGCGCCGTTTGAGCGCGCCTCGGACATGAGCGACGCCGTGGCCCGCGCGTTCGCGGCAGCGAAACCGGGCGATGTGGTTCTGCTTGCACCGGCGTGTGCCAGCTTTGATATGTTTGAGAGTTTCGAACACCGGGGAAGGGTATTTAAGAACGAGGTTCTAAACCTAAAGTCCAGTGAACGAAATTAGCCACAGAGCACGGAGACACAGAGATGGAAGAATTTGCCACAGATAAACGCGGATTTTCACGGATAAGAAATATGCAGTTCCGATCTGTGAATATCCGTGTTCGTCCGTGGCTGATTCTAAGCTTTTCTCTGTGCCTCTGTGTCTCTGTGGCTGATTTTGAAGGAAGCAATGCCGCAAAAGCTACAAGCTGACAAATGGTTATTCTCGGCGACGGCGGGGCTGGCGCTGTTTGGCGTGGTCATGGTCTACAGCGCTTCGGCGGTAATCGCGCTGCAAGAGAACCACAGCCAGTTCTTCTACGTGGTCAAACAGGGTGTGTGGACGCTCTTCGGTTTCATCGTCATGTTCATCGCCATGCACTTCGATTACCGCATCTTGCGCAGCCGCTGGATCATTTATGGCCTGTTGCTGTTGACGATCCTTTTGTTGCTGGCCGTGTTTGCATTCTCGCCGGTGAATGGCGCGCGGCGTTGGATCAAGTTCGGCGGCCTTTCCGCACAGCCATCCGAGATCGCCAAGCTCGCGCTAGTCTTGTTTCTTGCATACTTTCTCGAGAGGCGCGCAGGGAATGAGTGGTCTTTCTGGAAGACGTTCCTGCCCTGCGTGATCATAGCCGGTGTCCTGGCAGGGTTGGTCGTGAAAGAGCCTGACCTCGGAACCGCGTTGATGCTGGCCATCATTTGTGCCGCGATTTGCTTTGCCGCCGGCGTGCGTCCGCGTCATCTGGCCTATGCGTTGGTGCCGGCGCTGGTGTTTGTGGGCAAGCTGGTGATCTTCACGCCGTTTCGCTGGCGACGCATGGCCTCGTTCATCGATCCGTGGGCCGACCAGCAAGGCGCGGGCTACCAGGTTGTGCAGTCGCTGATTGCCGTCGGATCGGGAGGTCCGCACGGACTCGGTTTCGCGCAAGGCCGGCAGAAGATGCTGTTTCTGCCGTTCGCGCACTCGGATTTCATCTTTGCCGTAGTCGGTGAAGAACTTGGTTTGGTCGGCACTCTGATCGTCGTTTTGGTGTTTGGCATTTTTCTCTGGCGAGGCATGCGCGCGGCGCTGCGCGCGCCCGATCGGTTTGGCTTGCTTTTGGGCATCGGCGTGGTCGTCGGCATCGTCGCGCAGGCGTTGCTCAACATGAGCGTCGTGCTGGCGATGGTTCCTACCAAGGGCATTCCGCTGCCGTTCATTTCGTACGGTGGCTCGTCTTTGGTGCCGACGCTGCTCAGCGTGGGAATCCTGCTCAACATTTCTCAGCACGCGAGCACGAACGCGCGGGCCGCGTACGACGACGACGGTGACGAAGAGGAAGCACCGAGACGCGCGCGACGCAAGCGCGCGGTCAGACAGCACGTGCCGGCCGTGGCGCGGGCCCGCTACGGATGAACGGATGCGAGCTTTAATCGCAGCCGGCGGCACCGGCGGGCACATTTATCCCGGGATCGCGGTGGCCGGCGAGATCATGCGGCGCGACAGGGCGTCGATCGTCACGTTCGTCGGCACGGCTCACGGATTGGAAAGCCGTCTGGTACCGGAATCAGGATTTGAACTTTCGATCATTGAAAGCGCGGGATTGAAAAACGTCAGTTTGGGCGCGAAGGTGCGCGGACTGATCTTGCTGCCGAAAAGCTTCTTTGCAGCGCGGCGCGTGATTCGCGATTTTCGTCCCGGAATAGTTATTGGCGCGGGCGGCTACGTTTCCGGTCCGGTGTTGTTGGCGGCGTCGCTAATGGGCTTGCCGACACTGGTGATGGATTCGAACGCGCTGCCGGGCTGGACGAATCGAGTCCTGGCGCGGTTTGTTGATAAGGCGGCGGTTTCGTTTCCGGAAGCGCTCGGTTACTTTCGCGGCAAAGGCGTTTTGACCGGCAATCCGGTTCGCAAAGAGTTCTTTGAGATTCCGTTGAAGCGACGCGACAGTTCGCGATTTTCGCTGCTGGTATTCGGCGGTTCGCAGGGGGCGCGCGCCGTCAATGAGGCGATGATCGCCGCGTTGCCGCATTTGGCTTCGCGAAAGAACACGTTGCACATGACGCATCAAACCGGCCAGGGAGAATGCGAAACTGTCCGCGCGGGATACGAGGCAGCGAGTTGGGGCGACAACGCCGAGGTGAAGCCCTACATTGATAACATGATGAGTGAGTTTGCGAATGCCGATCTGATCATTTGCCGCGCGGGCGCGACCACCAGCGCCGAGTTGGTGGCCGCGGGCAAAGCGGCAATCATGATTCCGTTTCCACTGGCCGCGGATGATCATCAACGCCGAAACGCCGAAGCCTTGCAAACGGCAGGCGCAGCCCGAATGATTCTGCAAAAGGACTTGAACGGTGCGCGTTTAGCTGCAGAGATTTCTTCGTTAATGGAGTCGCCGGATGAACTTGATCGAATGGAAACAGCCAGCCGTAAACTGGCGCGACGCGATGCGGCGGCAGCGACGGTTGATCTGATTGAGGAGGTAATTCAGAAGCGGCGGTAGCGATCTGATTATTTTCCATTTGTTATTTGACACCTTTCATTTGCCATTTGCCGGATTGGTCTCGCGTTGCTTCGTGTGATTTCGTGGATCGTTTTTCTTTTTCTTAATACAGAGCACGATCCACGAAACCACACGAAAGGACACGAAGCACAACGACAGATGACAGATGGGAAATGACAACTGGAAAATGAAGAGAGATCTGAACCCTGAGACTTAAGAAAAAATGTTTCGACGCTTCCAGCACATTCACTTCGTCGGCATCGGTGGCATAGGCATGTCGGGCATCGCCGAAGTGTTGGCGAATCTCGGTTTTCGTGTGTCGGGTTCCGATCAAAAGAAGTCTGACGTGACGGCGCATCTCGAGGAGCTTGGCGTGGAAGTCACCGAAGGCCACGCGGCCGAGAATGTCGGCGACGCTCACGTAGTTGTGCGTTCGACTGCGGTGCGCGATGACAATCCGGAGATCACCGCAGCGCGGCGCAGATCCATTCCCGTGATTCCGCGCGCCGAGATGCTGGCCGAATTGATGCGCATGAAGCCCCACACCGTCGCGGTCGCGGGTTCGCACGGCAAGACGACGACGACTTCGATGGTAGCCACAGTCCTGGGAATTGCCGGTCTTGATCCGACCTTCGTAATTGGCGGCATCGTGCGCACTTATCGCGCGAACGCGCGACTCGGCCGAAGCGACTTAATGGTGGTCGAAGCCGACGAAAGTGATCGTTCTTTTCTGATGCTGACGCCGACGATCGCGGTGGTCACAAACATCGACCGCGAGCACATGGATTACTACCACGACATGGAAGACGTGCGTAAGTGCTTCGCGGATTTCGTCAACAAGGTGCCGTTCTATGGCGCGGCGATTCTTTGTCTTGACGATCCGCACGTGCAAGCCGTCATCCCAAAAGTCGAGCGGCGACGCGTCACCTATGGGATGAGTGCGCAGGCGGACGTCTCGGCGCACGAGATCACTTACGATCAAGCCTTCGGATCGAGCTTTACCGTGTGGCGCGGCATAGACGTGCTGGGTTCAGTCTCTCTGCGCGTGCCGGGCAAACACAACGTCTACAACTCGCTGGCGGCGATTGCGGTGGGGCTCGAATTGGAAGTTCCGTTCGGGACGATCGCGCAGGCGCTCAGTGAATTCAGCGGCGCCGATCGGCGCTTTCAATTCAAGGGCGACGAAGCGGGCGTTACCGTGGTCGATGATTACGGTCACCACCCGACGGAGATCAAAGCGACCTTGAGCGCGGCGCGCATCGGCGCTCCGAACCGGCGCATCGTCGCTCTGTTTCAGCCGCATCGCTATACGCGCACCAACGATCTGATGGACGAATTCGCCAGCGCCTTCAATAACGCCGACGTGCTGTTCGTGACCGACATCTATGCGGCGAGCGAGACGCCGATCGAGGGCGTGAACGCCGAAGTGTTGACTGGACGAATCAAGAGTTACGGCCACAAGAACGCGGAGTATGTGGGCAAGGTCGAGAATGCCGCCGAGATTCTTCGCGACCACGTCCGCGAAGGCGATCTGGTGATCACACTCGGCGCCGGCTCAGTCCATCGCGCGGGCGACCAGTTGTTAACGCTCTTGCGCGAACAGGGTTTGGCGCAAGGCGCGTAAGCCTGATTTGATAATGGCTGCAGCAATGACAGCAAGAACTAATGATTTAGCGGCCCGCGACGCGGCGATCGAACAGATCGCGGCAAAGCTTGGTGTGCGCGCCGAACGCGGCAAGCGGTTCGCCGAATTGACCAGCCTCCGCGTCGGCGGTGCGATCGATTGGGTGCTTTCGCCGCAGACCGAAGAGCAGGCCGCGGCGCTCGTGCACGAGTTGGAACAAAACCAAATCGCCTGGCGGCCGCTGGGATCGGGCAGCAACGTTTTGGCTGACGACGGCGCTCATCATTACGTGATCTTGAGCGTGAAAGAATTGAAAGCTGATCCGGTGTTTTCTGGCGCTCGGGTTTCGGTGAGTGCCGGCTATTCGCTACCGCGGCTTTGCATCGATTCAGGGCGGCAGGGACTTTCAGGGATTGAGGGACTCAGCGGCATCCCCGGCACGGTGGGCGGTGCGCTCTGGATGAACGCCGGGGCTTTCGGTCAGGAAATTGGCACCGTAGTGGAAACCGTGCGCGTCGCGCGCGCCGGCTGCGTGGTCGAAATTCCCGGCAGCGAAGTGAAGTGGAACTACCGCCACACTTCGTTTCGGGAAGGGGAATTACTCTTGGGCGCGACTTTGGTTTTGCAACCTGGTAACGCCGAGGAAATCCGCGCGCGGATGGAAGAAGCCAAGGGCCAACGAATGGCGACGCAACCACACGGCGCGCGCTCCGCCGGTTGCTTCTTCAAAAATCCACCGGCGAGCGCGCTCGGTACGGGCAAGATGATCGACGATCTCGGCATGAAGGGAACGCGGCGAGGCGGGGCAGTGGTTTCGCCGAAACACGCAAACTTCATCGTGACCGAGGGCGACGATGCGCGCGCTGACGACGCGCTCGCCCTCGCGGAAGAAATTCGCGAGCGGGTCAAGCGCGAACACGGAATCGATCTCGAGTACGAAGTTGAACTCTGGAGTAGTGAGAGTGGAGAACAGACGTAGAGTTAAGAGTTCACGCTTTAGCGCGCTCCGAAAAGAGCAACCTGAGTCGAAGTCTGAACGGTTGAGAGAAACTTATGAGAGAACAAGCCATTCCATCGCGCGGCTCGCGGCGCAATTCCGCTGCCACCCGAGAATTTGTTCAGCGTCCGGCGCGTCGAGGCGGTCGAGAAGCGAGCCGGCCGCGAAGCTTCTCTCCCCGCGCGCTATTTGGTTATGTGCCGTCGGCTCTGAAAGTCGTGCTGGCAATTCTCGCGCTCATGGCGGCGTTTGTCGGCTATCGCGTGGCCGCTTCGGCGGCGATGTTCCAGGTCAGAAGCATTGACGTGACCGGCACCTCGCGAACTTCGGCTGAAGAAATCGAAGGCCTGACCCGCAGGGCCGTGGCTCGCACTGGAGTCTGGCGCGCCGATCTGTCAGCCATCAGCGCTGAACTGGGACGCCTGCCGGGTGTGCGTAGCGCGATTGTCACTCGGGTTCTGCCCGACCGTTTGCGGGTGCGCGTGACTGAGCGGATTCCGGTCGCGGTCGTGCACACGTCCAACGGCCATTTCGTTTGGGTCGATGATGAAGGTGTGTCATTGGGAGAAATGAAACCCGCGGATCGCATGCTGTCATTTTTCATCCGCGGCTGGAACGAGGAGGGAACTGAGGACGCCCGAAAAGAGAACGCTGAGCGAGTCCAGAAATACCTGGAAGCGACGCGTGAATGGGAAGCTGCCGGTCTGGCCGAGCGCGTGAGCGAGATTAATCTGATTGATGTGCGCGACGTGCGCGCGCAACTGGCCGGGAGCGATTCGCAAATCGAAGTGCGACTCGGCGGAAAGGATCTGGGCGCGCGCTTGAAAGCGGAACTCCAGGCTCTCGATGAATACAAACAAACTCCGCGCGGCTCTTCCATCACCTACGTAGATTTCCAGGGCGGCCGCGTCATCATAGGCTCTAGTTCGGGCGGCAAGATCTCAACCGGAACTGAGACCCCGGACGCGGGATCGAATAGTGTCGCTGTTTCCGCGTCAAAGACTGACGCGCAGACGACTGATCCAGCAAGTAAGAAGACTGCGGCTAAGGATTCCGCGAACGCCAATCGGCAGAAGCCGGCCCGTCGCGGCCCGTCGCGCGAACCGAAACCGGCAATGCATCTGCCGTGAGGAAACCGAAATAAACAGAAACGAACTGCTATGGCAAAGCGACAAAATCACACCGTGGGCCTGGACATCGGGACTAGCAAAGTTACCTGTGTGGTTGGCGAGCCCGGCGAAGGTGGACTGCTGCAAATCATCGGCATTGGCGAAGCCGAGGCGCGCGGCCTGCGCAAAGGCGTGATTGTCAATCCCGATGCGGCCGTTGAAGCGATTAAGCGAGCGATAGATGAAGCGGAACGAATGAGCGGCGCGCAGGCTGAAGAGGTGACCATCAACCTCGCCGGCTCGCACATCATGGGCTTCAACGGTCAGGCGATTGTCGCCGTGGCGAGTCGCGACCGCGAGATTACCGGCGACGATGTGCGGCGCGCGATCGATTCGGCTTGCGCGATTCAACTTCCCGCCGGCCGCGAAATTGTCGATCGCCTGCCGCAGGAATTCATCGTTGACGACCAGGACGGAATCAACGACCCGGTCGGGATGACGGGAGCCCGACTGGCAGTCAAAGTTCACATCGTTACCAGCCCCGTGACCGCCCGCCAGAACGCTATTAACGCTGTAAATCGGTCAGGATTAATCGTTGCCGACATGATCCTCGAGCAACTTGCGGCCGCGGAAGCGACGCTGACTGAAGACGACAAGGAGTACGGTTCGGCTTTGGTCGATATTGGCGCGGAAACCACCGGATTATGCGTCTATCAACGCGGCGCCGTGCAACACACGGCCGTGTTTCCGCTAGGCGGATCGCACTTCACGAACGACATTGCCTTCGGCCTGCGCACGCCGATTCCGGAAGCCGAGAAAATTAAACGCACTGTAGGTTGTGCCTCGAGCGCGTCGCTCAATGACGACCAGCGGGGCGAGATGGTCGAAGTTCCTTCGGTCGGCGGTCGCGCACCGCGGCAACTGTCGCGGCAGATTCTCTGCGACATCCTGCAGCCGCGCGCTGAAGAAGTGCTGATGCACGTGTCAGACGAAATCAGAGACTCCGGTTGGAACCGGCAATTGTCGAGCGGCGTCGTGCTGACGGGTGGCGGCGCGCTGCTCGAAGGCATGGTCGAGATCGCGGAGCAGGTCTTCGACGCGCCGGTTCGCATCGGCTATCCCGAACGCGATCGGTTCGGCGGACTTGTCGAGGATGTGCAGAGTCCGGCGTGGGCCGCTGCGGCCGGACTCGCGTTGGTCTCGCAACGCGCCCACGCGCTCGAGCAACGCTCAGGCGCGGCGAAGCGCGGCGGGTCGGGACGTTTGACTCATTTTGTGTCCAAATTTCGCAATCGTTTTAGTAGTATTCTTTGACAAAGTGTTGTATGCTGGCCGCCCGGCGGCACAATATGTTGGCCGCAAGATATAGATGCCCATGGTTCAGCCAGCCCAAAATAAACGAAGGAGACCGTGGAAAGCTTCGCGGTTTGGAAGAGAGGAAAAGACCATGACACCTGAGGTTCGCGAACCCGGCAGAAGCATCAATATCTTCATCGATGACGAGCCGCCAATCACCGGCGCGCGCATAAAAGTCATTGGTGTGGGCGGTGGGGGCGGCAATGCGGTCAATCGCATGATTGACGCCGGCATCGAAGGCATCGAGTTTGTCGTCGCAAACACCGACCTCCAAGCGCTGAAGCGTTCCCGCGCGCCGGTGAAGATTCAACTGGGCGGTAGATTGACCAAGGGCCTGGGTGCCGGCGCGGATCCGGAAGTCGGGCGGCAGGCAGCGCTCGAAGACACTGACAAGATCATCGAAGTGCTTGAGGGTGCGGACATGGTTTTCGTGACCACCGGTCTCGGCGGAGGCACGGGGACCGGGGGCGCGCCGATCGTTGCGTCATTGGCTACCGAGTTGGGGGCTTTGACGGTGGCCGTCGTCACCAAGCCGTTTCTATTCGAAGGCCGGCGTCGATTGCAGCAGGCCGAGCAGGGTCTCAGCGAGCTGCATGAATCAGTTGACACGGTCATCACAATTCCAAACGAGCGGCTGTTCAGCGCCGTTTCTGAGGGCGCCTCGTTCGTCGACGCTTTCAAGGCGGCCGACGATATTCTGCGCCAGGCGGTGCAGGGAATCAGCGACTTGATCACCGTGCCGGGCTTGATCAATCTCGACTTTGCCGACGTGCGCACGATCATGCAGGGAATGGGCATGGCGCTGATGGGGACCGGATACGCGCGCGGTGAAAATCGGGCCATCGAAGCTACGCAGGAAGCGATCTCGTCGCCACTCCTGGAAGAAGCGTCGATCAAGGGTGCGCGTGGCGTGCTCATTAATATCACTGGCGGTCACGATTTGACGCTCTGCGAAGTGAACAATGCCGCGTCAATCGTTCGTCAGGAAGCCGACGAAGACGCCAACATTATTTTCGGGCACGTAATCGACGAGTCGATGGCAGACGCGATGAAGATTACCGTAATCGCCACCGGTTTTCGCCGCGAAGCTGCGGTAGCCACGGCTGCCGCCGGCGCGCAGATGCCTTTGACGACCGCTCCGCGGTACTCGCCCCGGTCGCCGGACGAGTTTCCGGCGCCGCAGCAGTCGCCCAGGCGCAACGATGATCTTGACGTGCCGACATTTATCAGGAAGAAGGCAGACTAGTAGCAGAAGGCAGTAGGCCGAAAGCAGAAAGCAGCAGGCAGGCGGCAGGAAACAGCGGCTTGCTTGTGTGCCAGGTTCTGTAACACCGGCCCCTTTTAAAGCTTTGCGTTTTCCCCCACAGTCGTGTAGCATGTCGCGCATTCCCTGAACGATATTTCAGTCCCGGGTTCAAAAGTGCATCTTCTCCTTGGAAGGCTTTAGCCTGCGAAGTATTGGCTTATGCCTTGCGCGCAAATCGACCTGGAAACTGTTCCGGCAATACTCGTTCACTAATTTTTTGGGAGGCACGATTCTAATGTCTAATCGCAAACTTATCAGGACGACCCTGGCGGACGTAAAGGCCAGACGCGACGAGGGGTATCAGCAGCGCGACCGCTCCAATGGGGGTCCTCAGCAGCGCAGCGGCATGCCGCCATCACGACCGCCGCAACCGTCGTCTTCTTCGTCATCCATTCAGATACGGAAGCGCCAGCCGCCGCCGACTGAAACACACGCCGAGATCTACTATTACAAAAAACAGATCGACGCGCACACGCAGATGGTTCTCGTGCTGCTGGACGGCGAGGAGATCGAGGGCACCATTGAGTGGTACGATCGCGGCTCGTTGAAGATCAATCGCCGGTCGGCTCCGAATCTTCTGATCCTGAAGCGTAATATTAAGTACATGTTCAAGGCCGAAGACCGGGTATCGCCGGCGCCCGAGGATGAAGTGCGCGAGTTCCACGCCCCACAGCCCTGATCGCTTCCCGGTTTTCCCCGGGCGCCTCCCCGGGGTTTGGCCGCCGGAGCAGATTACTGCCTCCTCAACACCTTGATGCAGTTGTTCGAGCAATGAATAAGCTGCCGTTAGATCAACCAGACCCGACTTTCGCTTCTCAGCCACTGCCGCGCATTGGGATAACCATGGGCGATCCTGCCGGGATCGGGCCCGAGGTTGTGCTCAAAGCGGTCGCGGAGGAAGAAGTGCGTCGATGTTGTCAGCCGGTCATTGTCGGCGACGCGCAACTGCTGGCGCATAACGCGCGGAGGCTCGACTTGCAATGTGGATACCAGATCGTACGCCGCGGCGAGCCCTTTCCTGATCGAATCGGCAGCCCGTTGATTTTTCATCTCGACAACATCGAAGGGCACGTCGAGCCAGGCATTGAATCAGGCTCGGCCGGAAAGGCCGCCGCCGGATATATTGAAGCCGCGGTCGAGTTGTGCGCGGCGGGAAGCATCGATGCGATCGCGACGGCGCCGATAAATAAGCGCGCGCTTTTTCTCGGCGGCTACAGCTTTCCCGGACACACTGAGTTTCTGGCCCACCTGACGGGCACGGAAGACTATGCGATGGGCTTTGTGGCCGCGAACCTGCGCATCGTTCTGATTTCGACTCATGTGCCGCTATCAGAAGCGATTCGGTTGGTGACTCGCGATCGGATCGAGAAGACCATCCGCCTGGCCGATCAGGAGTTGCGGCGCTGGGGCATAGAGCGGCCTCGCCTTGCCGTGGCGGCGTTGAATCCGCATGGCGCTGAAGGTGGACTGTTTGGGATCGAAGAAGCTTCTGAGATCACGCCCGCCGTTGAGTCTTGCCGCACCACGGACGGCATTAATGTCAGCGGACCATTCTCAGCCGACACAGTTTTTCTGCGCGCTTCGCGCGGCGAGTTCGACGCGGTCGTCGCGTGTTATCATGATCAGGCCATGATTCCGGTGAAATGTCTTTCGTTTGGGGAAGCGGTGAACATCACGCTGGGCTTGCCATTTATTCGCACGTCGGTCGATCATGGGACGGCGTTCGATATCGCCGGCAAAGGAATTGCCGAGCACTCGAGCATGGTTGAGGCAATCAAGCTGGCCGCGGAGCTTTCGCTGAAGGCAGGCGAGAGCGGCCGGGCCGTTGAAGTGGCTTAGCGTCTTGCGGCCGCGAAGTTCGAATGAAATGGGGATGTGAGCTGATGGCTGAAGATAGAAACTCAAAAGGACGCATATTAGTCGCCGATGACGATCCGGCAATTCTGCGTCTGGTGACCACCATTTTGGAGAAGGAAGGTTTCTCGGTCGTCGGCGCGCGCGACGGCCGCGAGGCCTACAAGGCGCTGCAGGATGACGTTGGTTTCACCGCCGCCATTCTTGACGTAGTCATGCCGCAGATTACCGGGCCCGAAGTCGTGCGCTTCATGAAAACGGAAAAGCGCTTCATGAAAATTCCCGTGATGATGATGACCGCAGAGCAGGATCCAAAGCTCCCGACGGACAGTTTCGCGGCCGGCGCGGTCGTTTTTCTTCCCAAGCCGTTCACGACGACCCAACTGCAAACCATGCTGCGCATGCTGGTGGCCAAGGCGCAGCAGGCCTGAGCCGGCGGGTCCTTTTTCGTTTCCTTGTGTCCCTGCGGACTACCCAGGACGATCCACGAAACCACACCAAATAACCCGAACAAGCCGCTTCGTGTGGCTTCGTGGATCGTTTTCCAAGGCGAGCCGATGTCTCAAAGTTTGGGGAATCAGAACACCACCCGCCCGCCGACCTCGAAACCTTGCCAGTCCCGTCTTTCTCTGTTAGAAATCATTTCATTCTTCCGTCAGCAGTTCGAGATCCGATCGACAGGAGATCTGGAAATCATGCTCAAGCGATGTCTCGTCATTTCGTTGTTGGCCACTCTATTTGTCGGCGCTGGGTTTTTGGTGGGCCGCGCGCGCGCGGCGGGTAATCTCAGTCCGAGCGAAGCGCGCCGCGTGATCGCGCGGATGGCCGGAATCCAATTGCCTTCCGACGCCGTGCGCGTCAAGGACATTTCTACCGCCGGCAACACTGCGGTCGTGGTCGCGCAGGTCGAGACCGCTTTTCGGTTTGTCAAAGGCGACAACGACAAATGGCGCGTCGCCGAAATCCGCACCGGCGACCGGCGCTGGGAAGACGTCGACCTGCTGGTCAAAGCGCTGAATGTTGAGAAGACTGCGCGCGCCCGCGCTGAGTTGGAATCGATCGCCACGGCGCTCGAGTCGTATCGCCGCGAGCACGGTTATTATTTCGAGACAAAGAGCGAGGCCAAGCTCGTCGATCTACTGAACCCGCGTTACCTCACCCGAGTCATTCGCGTCGATCCCTGGCACCAGCCGTACGAATATGAAGGCGCGCGCGCTTCGTTCGTGCTCCGCTCGTCAGGACCGGACGGCAAGCCCAACACCAGCGATGACATTACAGTCACGCATTGAGGGTTTGGTCTTGGACTACAGACAACATTAGGAAAATCAGTCGACAGCCAGCTCGATTAGATCGCCTTTTTTCAATAAGCCTTCGACCAATACGGCGCAATAAACACCGGCAAAGTTACTGTGTGTCTGGGCGACTTTCCGTAAAATTTCAGGGTTGTGTTCACTTGTGTCTGGGTCGAGCGAAATCATCTTACAGCGCGGGTCGCGTTCAAGAACCATAACTGTCGCCTTTGCACCGAGACGCAGCGCGCGACCGACTAAATTATCTTCGGCAAATCCGCCGCTCTCAGACGCGAAATTGAAATAGATGTTTGCCCGAAAACGCCGCTTATCAAGCGCAATGCCCAATTCCGATTCAACCTGCCGCACGGTTGACAAGCTGATTACTGAAACCGGACGGCAATCGGTTAAAGCGCGGTCTGACCGCACGAGTTTCAGTTGATTCTTTTCGCTGATTCCTGCGCCGAGTAGTTTTATAAGTGCTGGATCATCAATGGAAATGATTTCGCCTGACGGCGTAACAATGTCTAATACCATATCTTCCGCATCACCGTTTGCAGGGGTGACGCCGGGTGCGATGCTCGCCGCTTCGATCAAATTCGGCGGTCTTGACGCTCGTTCCGGGTAACGGAATTGCGGACCATATAGCAGCATTGTTTGCTGCACATTTGCGTTCAAATAAGGGAAGCCTTTGCGCGCGGCAGAATTTTTGAAGGCGTAGCAGCGGTCGCCATAGATGCCTGAAAATCCCATAAAAACTTCGGGCATTTCCGCGCCGCGCATACTTTTCACCGGATAGCGCCATAAACTCTCTACAGTTCCGATGGTTGTCATCTCAAGATCTCATTTTAGCTCTACAGCATTTTCCAGAAGCATCTAACGTTTGAGTTGACGCGAATTCATTCAAGCCGCGCCGGAGGAGTTAAGTTACGAGACGGGCTATCGCCGCTCCGGTCCAATGATTTGTTATGCGCCAGGTCGTTTGGAAGAATCTGTTTTCGGTCGCCCGAATAATTCCTGCGCTAGCCATGATGAAAAACCCGTCATTAGTCCGAAGAATAGCCCAACCGCCAAAGCCTTCCCAAGCCACAGAAATACTTGCGCAGATAAAATAGTCGCTGTGAAGCTGTGATTCCACACGCTTCCAATTAGATCACTGAAGAATGATCCCAATGCAGCACAAATAACCCACCAGAGAGAGTTTGCGACCAGACGAGGCCAGCGGAGATTGCGATTCGGAGTAGGAGTGTCAGTCGTAACGTGCGAAGAATTGAGGGCACCTGATTCAGACATGACAAGCCTCTCTATAAGACAGCGTGTTGGCGCGATAACGTCATTTGACCGGGCCCGGCGATTACATCCAACATTCGAAATCTATCATTCAACTTGAGAAACACGCTCCACACGCTCCGGTCCAACGATGTGAGTTCGGCAGCAGCCCATCGGAGTGTTTCACGCGTTGTTCCTTCGCATTGGCCTCGACAGATCATACTCGCACAAGATTCGATCTTTCCAAGCGGCGTCGATTAAGAACTCAAGCTTTGAGAGATCTGCCGTGACCCGATCCCAAGTTGTAACGGACACCTTTGCTTCTTTTTTGAGTAGGTTATCTATGAGCCGTTCAGGCATAGAGGGATACCTTTGTTCGTATTCGCTTCGTTTGTCTATAGTGAACCAGCTTGTGCAATCGGAATAGACACGTTCCTTTTCTCCGGTGTGCGGCACGGTAAACGAGTCGCAGCCGGTGGAGGGGAGCATGATCGCTAGGACACCTGATTTCTTGTTGCGACGACCATCGAACATGCTGGAGTAAATTTCCCAGTCGACGTGCTTACGACCCCACGTACCTGGACCAACGAGCACCACCGTCACTGTTGAATCGCGAAGATAGTCGTCACGTATGATCTCTCTGATCGTAGAATCCGGAAGACGATCGTCAATATCGCGAGTGTTGACCGATCCGTCGATGAAGATTCCATAGCGTTGGTTCAGCACCAACAATTGTTCCTTGTACGCGGCGTCGCCACCGTGATGATAACTGATGAAAACTTTGTGGGGCATGGTTTTCTCCTTTGATTGTGTGGTAGTCGCGAACAGTTCTCCTGCTGCCGAACGGTTGAGTTGACGCGGCGGCGCGAATTCAATCAAGCATCGCCGGACGAATCAAGTTACGAAACACGCTCCCCGCGCTCCGGTCCAACGATTTGGCGTCGCCCTGTTCCGGATCGGATCAACTACCGTAGGTCTCGCGAAAAGAACAACGCGACCTCATCAACGCCCGCATCGCTCGGATCATACAGCGATGTGTCGAACCCGCACCACTCAAAACCCATACTTCGGTAGAACTGAACAGCCCCGTAGTTGACTGTCTGTGTCTCAACCCACACACAGCGCGCGTTTCGATCACGAGCGGCCCCGATCGCGGCCGTGACAAGCGCATGCCCAAGCCCGATCCTGCGAACCTCGCGCGTCACATACAAATGATGCAACACCGCCCGCCGATTCCACGCCTCGATCGTCATCGAGGCGACGCCGGCAACCCCGTGGTTATGTTCGGCAATGGTTGCCCAGTCGTGGCTTGGGATTAGATCGACGCCGTCGACGAGCGAATAAGACTTGTGGATCGGCGGCTCAGCCGTCGCCTCGTCAAGCTTGAAGCCGTGGTTTGTTTGCTGCAGGTGAAATACTCGGTCCGTCGTAAACGACGTGTCCAGTCCCAGCAACGACGCCCGATCGTCGGGCCAGTGCAAGGGGCGAAGTGCAATCACGTCAGTTTCCTTCCCCAGGGTAGCGGTGGACGCCGAACGGTTCAAATGAGCCGCGCGCCGCGGCCACATGATCGCACAGGCCCTCGGGCGCGTCGGCTCGATTTGTTTGTTAGACGGCTGGTCGGGAATGTGGATGTGTCATTTCTTGGGTCAGACTCTTCTTCATCTTCAGGCACGCCATCTCGCGGCCGCTTCTGAGCCGATGGACGCCGCGTTCCAGGATCTCGTATCCCGCCCGTCTGTAAAACGCTTCGGCATTGATCGAGGCATCCATCTGAAGTTGTAACACGCCTCGATCGAGAGCCAACTGCTCGAGGCACCTAAGAATTGCCGACCCGACGCCTCGGCGCCCGGCTCGAGGGTGAACGTACACCGCTCGGAGTTCCTGCAAAAGTGGAACAATCGATCCGAAGCCAATTACTCCGGAAGCGTCCTCAGCCACGACGAACAGTTCTTCTCCCTTTTCTAGGGCCCGCCGAATGTGGTCATAGCGTGTTTCGTCCGGCTGCGTCGACCAGCTGTTGAGCACCTCCGGCGGGTAGAAGCTGCTGGCACTTTGATGCACGGCGGCAAAATGAAGATCAATGATTGCTATTGCGTCGGCGACGATAGCGGGCCTAATGTTCACGTCCAGATTGTCTTCGTATATCACCATGACGCCGAACTGCGTATCAGACCACATGGCGAGGCCTAAGTCCGCCACGCGCATCTTATACCCCGCCCGACAGCGCTTCGGCAATATCTATTGCGATATTGACTGACATGATCAATCAAGAAGAGAGCGGTGAAGACCTCCACACTGACGCCTTTCCGCCCTCTCTACATCGCCGTGTGCGAACTTGGATCTCTCCAATCGGATTGACATCAAGCCAATGCGCGGGCGACGCTCGTGCTCCGGTCGTCAAGTCCGGACGGCAAGCCTAACACCAGCGATGATGTGATTGTTACGCGTTGAACATTCCGCGATGGGCGCTTTGGAGTGCGGCGATGAGCGGGGGTCCCCAGCGCGCCGGCTGTGCTGGGGTGCGGCCGCTTTCAAAAGGCGCGACTCGTCGCGCCGACCAAAGCGCTGACAAGTCAGCGCACTCCAAAAAGGCGCAACGCCTTCTTCACAAGTTCGATCCCTGCTCTAGCAAACTTATTAGCGAAAAAAATAATTCCGGCAATTCAGAAATTTCTAATCGAATGCGAACTCTGGGGATGCTCGATCTTACTAGGAATTCTTACCACCAAAACCGCTTGACAGGTATTCTTCTCACACCTAAACTCCGCCAGCTTTAATCAGTTCAGTTCCAGTTTTTTCTGTTATCTCGACACTTCCGCGACCTCCTGAGAAGAAGTGGTTCTTCCGTGAGATCGCCTCATCCGAGATCGACAAGAGCTCGCGCGTTCGGTCTCGACTGGAAGGAGCCCCCGATGTTTCCTCCGTCGCCAAGCAAGTTTCATAGCCTCCTACTATTGCTCGCATTGTTTTCAATGATGTTCCTGGGCAAGAGTGAAGACAACCAACCACCTGTGGCGAATCCGGATCACTACACGGTTCACGGTGTCTTCGGGACCCCGCTTGATTCCCCGCCTTATGGAGTGCTGAAGAACGACAGCGACCCGGATGGTGATCCCTTGACCTGCGTTTTCACTCAGGTCAATACGAGTTTGGGAACTGCAACCGTGTTTGAAAATGGGCGCGCTGATTTCGTAGCCGCCTCTCGTCATACAGGAAGTGTCACAATTCCTTATACCGTCTGCGACAATCACGGAGCCTGCTCAAGTAGCACGGTCACCTTTGATGTTAACAATCAAGCTCCCTTTGCGGGAGACGATAAGTACGTAGTTCGGGGAAGCGGGTTTTCAACACCACGTGAAACACCCTGGGGCGTACTTAAGAATGATTATGATCCGGATGGTGATCCGATCCAGATTACGTTTGCGCGAGCTGATTTTCCGCAAGGCACTGCCTTGGTGTTCGCCACGGGCCAGGCGGCATTTGTGCGCAGCAACAACTATCTAGGCTTCAGCGGGTCGCTCAGTATTCAATACACGCTATGCGACAACCTTGGGGCCTGCTCGCAAGGGACGGTCACGTTTTGGCTGATTGGAGACGGTGAGAATGACGGCGCATCGTGTCCCGCGGTCGGGCGTCCAATCAATGTGACTACGGGCAATATGTATCTCCAGCAGAGCGACTATTCACTTCCGTCCGTTGGCCCGGCGATCAACGTCACTCGAACTTTCAACAGCAATTCGCAGAGCACTGGTATCTTCGGCCGAGGCTGGTCGACCGCTTATGACGAGTCAATCATCGCTTACGACAATTACTTGACGCGCTTCAATCAGGGCGATGGGCGGGCAATCTATTTTGGGCGACCAGTTGGCTCATCGGGCGCGTTCGCGCCGTTGGGAGGAGACTTTCGCGCATCGTTAGTGCAAAACGGCGGTGGTGGCTTCACGCTGACGATGAAAGACGGAAGCGCGCATCAGTTCAACTCGGCGGGCAAACTTACTTCCATAAGCGATCGTGTCGGAAATCAAACGACGCTTGCTTACGACACGGGCGGGAAGGTGACTTCGATTACTGACCCATTCGGGCGTGTACTTACGATCACAACCAACACGAATGGTCAGGTGCTTTCGCTCAGCGACTCAATGGGAGCGATTGCCAGCTATACCTATGGCTTGCGCAACGAATTGCTTTCGGTGACTTATGCCGACAATTCGGGCTTCTCATTCGGCTATGATGGTAATAACCGTTTGACCTCGGCTACAGACGCGCTTGGCAACCTCATCGAGTCGCACACCTACGATTCGCAAGGACGCGCATTGACTTCGGAAAAGCAGGGCGGGGTCGAGCATTACTCGCTCAGTTATGTCGGTGACACCGAAACCGACGTGACCGATGCTCTCGGCCGAGTGACGAAGTACACCTTTGACCAGAGCCAGGGGCGTAACGTGGTCACGCGAGTCGAAGGACTCTGTAGTTGCGGCGGTGGTGGTGGTTCGCAGGTGCAAACCTGGGCGTACGACAATCAGTTGAACGTCACTTCAAAGACTGACGCCCTGAATCACACAACCTCTTACACCTATGATGGCAATGGCAATCGCCTCACAGAGACGGACGCGGTCGGCACGGTTGCATACACTTACAATGAGTTCGCCGAGGTACTGACGCGCACGGATCAGTTGAACGGCGTGACGGCGAACACTTACGATGGGCAGGGGAACCTTCTGACGACGACGGACGCGCTGAACAACACCGCGACACTCGCCTACAATGCTCATGGTCAGGTGCTGAACACCACTGATGCGCGCGGGAAATTAACTAGCTTCACCTACGACACGAGCGGCAACCTGACGCGGCGAACAGATGCAAACAACATCATTACGTTCTTTTTCTACGACGGACGCAGCCGGTTGACTAAGGTGCGCGATGGCCTCAGCCGTTCGACGCTTTATGCGTACGACGCGGCCGGAAGAATTAACAAGGTCACGCATCCAGATCTTTCCTTCGTCAGCTTCACATGCGACTTGGCGGGGCGGCGCACGAGGGTGACAGACGAGCGCGGCAATCCGACCAACTATGCTTACGACGGAGCGTATCGGCTGACGAGTATGACCGATGCCGCAAGCCAGATAACAAGCTATGGCTATGATGCGATGTCGAATCTGACCAGCACGACGGATCCGCTCTCGCGGGTCACGAATTACGATTACGACGATTTCAATCGGTTAGTGAAGATCACCTACCCGCCGGCAACGAGCGGCGCGACCCGCTTGTTTGAGGCGCTGGCTTACGATGCGGCCGGAAACGTGACGCAGCGCACGGACACGGCCGGCCGTGTGACGAGTTACGCTTACGACAACATCAACCGGGTCAGCGGCTCGACGGACGCCGATAACAAGACGACCAGTTTTCAGTATGACGCGCTTAGCCGCGTGACCGCGGTGGTGGATGCGCTCAATCAGCAGTATCAGTTTGCTTACGATGCGTTGGGAAGGCAGACGCAAATCACGCGCGGCGGCTTGTCGATGAATTATGTTTACGACGAGGTTGGGAATCGCACGCAGCGCACGGACTACAACGGCGTCGTCACCAGTTATGCTTACGACAATCTGAATCGCTTGACGACGATGGTTTACCCGACGCGCACGGTAACCTATGGCTATGATCCTTTGAACAACCTGACGCGGGCGACAAACGAGAATGGCACGATCTATATCGGGTATGACAATCGTTATCGCGTCAGCAGCTTCTCTGATCCCTTCTTCTATGGAATCAGTTACAATTACGACACGGCGGGCAACCGCACGAAACTGAAACTCAATGGCGCCACCTACGCCACCTACACCTACGACGCGGTGAATCGCTTGACCAGTCTCAAAGACAGCGCGAATCTGAGCTTCGCTTACAGCTACGATGCTGCTAATCGCTTGACGAGCCGCGGCGCCCCCAACGGCGTGACCAGCAGCTACGGCTATGATGATTTGGATCGCCTGACCAGTCTGATGCACAACAAGGGCGCGACTACGCTAAGCGGAAACCTCTACACCTACAATGATGCGAATAACATCTCGAGCTGGACTACTCAAACCGCCCAACGTGCTTATACCTATGACACAGTGGATCGTCTGACCGGCGTCAGCAACTTCGAGTCGCCGGCAGAGAATTACACTTACGACGCCGACGGTAATCGCACCGCGTCGCATCTGAGTGCCACTTACAGCTATCAAGCATTTAATAAACTGACGAGCACGGCGAGCGCGACTTACACCTATGATAATGATGGAAATCTCGTCTCGAAGACTGACAGCCTCGGCACCTGGACTTTCAGCTATGATGAAGAGAACCGGCTAACGCAAGTTAATATTCCGAATGGCCCCACCGTAAGTTACAGGTACGACGGACTCGGGCGTAGGATTCAACGTACGACAAGTGCGGGCGCCAGCGAGCGTTATGTATACGACGGTCACGATACTTTGATCGACTTGAATGCTGACTGGTCAGTGGCAACAACCCACTTCAACGACCTGGGCATCGACAATCAGCTTCGTCAAACTAATAGCACAACAGGCGTCTCTTACTTTCTCGGCGACCATCTCGGCTCAACGTCAGCCTTGACAGACGCAAGCGGAAATCTGGTTGAGACGGAAGCCTACGATTCATTCGGCAACAGCGCTGGCAGTGCGCGCACGCGATATGGCTACACCGGCCGCGAACGCGATCCGGACACTGGCCTCCTCTACTACCGCGCGCGCTTCTACGATCCGCAACTGGGACGATTCATCTCCGAGGATCCAGCCGGGTTTCTGGGTGGCTTGAACTTCTATGGATATGTCGCAAATAATCCGCTGAACTTTACCGATCCAACGGGACAGTGGGAGACCCCAGCCCACGAACACATCATAGATGAAGCTTTCAAGCATTGCCTGAGCAAGGCTCAGCGCCAAAGACTAAAAGACGCAAGCGGATATATCGACGGTCTTTTCAACGGCGGTCAGAGCGAGCGCTACGCATATCAGCACGGTATGCGGGGTGGCCCAGGCCAATCTGAGCGAGAGGCTAGAGACGCTGCCGACAACTTCATCAAGCTTCACGAACAAAACGCCAGAAACTTGGTGCCAAAAGGCTGCGAAGGTGGTTACCAAAAGATAAGTGGAGACGCGCTATATGAGTTCGGGCAAGCCTTGCACACCATCACGGACATGACGTCTCCTGCTCATGAAGGATTCCAAATCTGGGATGGACCACCATATCCGACAAGTATCCCCCCGATAGATGCGATCCAAGCAGTTCAATACTCTAGATATGTTTGGCATCATCATGAGCAAGAGACACTCGGTATTCTGAAGAGTGATCCAGTTCGGTTTGAGCGAATTAAGCAGGCGGCACGAGAAGCATTTGCTAAGACCTTCGGAGACTGTGGATGTTGCTCCAATTAACGGGAAGGGATGTCGCCGGACAACTAGACCGTTGTACTCAGCGGGAGAAGGCGGGGAAAAAATGCGGAAGAAGCTATGGTTGCCGATTCTCGCAGTTTTACTGACCGGGCTGCTCTTCCCGTTCGAGACAACAATCGTACCGCCATGGAGAGTACAGGTTGTCGACAAGGCCGGCACTCCGCTTCGTGGGGTCACTGTGACCGAACACTGGAGTCACTCGTCGCTTGAGCACAACGGCCACGAAGCGGA
>WNFD01002698.1_pt1 | contig 31645 bp, 35 predicted proteins | sample 5400491 | NCBI WGS metagenome assembly WNFD01 (sample SAMN13153343, study PRJNA577476) | soil metagenome | isolation source: 120 cm saprolite under Douglas fir tree site 2 hole 2 replicate 2 | place: USA:California | collected 2015-04-18 | reverse complement strand
GATTTTCGCGGGGCTTGGCTTCGTTGACTTTCAACGCGCGCCCGCCCACTTCCTGGCCATTGAATTTCTCGATGGCCGCTGCGCCTTCTTCCTTGGTCGACATCTCGATGAAGCCAAAGCCGCGTGAGCGACCGGTTTCGCGATCTTCGATCACGGATATGCTTTCGACCGTGCCCGTTTGCGCGAACATTGTTTGTAGTTCAGTGCTCGACGTATCAAACGAGAGATTTCCGACATAAAGTTTCATCGTCATAAGTTTCTTACCTTTTCCCCCTGTGGGGTTTCTCACCGGGAAGACTTCTCCTTGGCGAGTTAACAGAAGCTCCATGTCCTACGCGGAGCTTCCCAATTTGCCAGTGAATTACATTCCCATTCCGCCGCCCATGCCGCCCGACATTTCGCCAGGCTTGTTATCTTCCTGGATTTCAGAAATCAGAGCTTCAGTCGTGAGCATCAAACCCGCGATCGACGCCGCATTTTGCAGCGCGCACCGGGTGACCTTGGCCGGATCAATAACGCCTGCCGCCACCAGGTCTTCGAACGTGTCAGTGGCTGCGTTGTAGCCGACGTTCGGATTTTTCTCCGCGCGAAGTCTCTCGACGATCACCGCGCCTTCTTTGCCGGCGTTCGCGACGATCTGCCGCAGCGGCTCTTCCAAAGCGCGCCTGACGATGTTGACGCCAATCTGCTCGTCTTCATCGCCGATCACGTCGCCGTCTTTGTCGGTCTCGAACAGCTTGAATTTTTCCAGAGCCTTCGCCGCGCGAATCAGAACCACGCCACCGCCGGGCACGATGCCTTCTTCCACGGCCGCCCGCGTCGCGTTCATAGCGTCTTCAACGCGCGCCTTCTTTTCCTTGAGTTCCGTTTCAGTGGCTGCGCCGACGCGAATTATCGCGACGCCGCCTACCAGTTTCGCCAAACGCTCCTGAAGTTTTTCGCGGTCATAGTCAGACGAAGTGTCTTCGATCTGTGCCTTCAGCGTTTTCACGCGACCTTGCAGGTCTTTCGGGTTGCCGCCGCCATCAATGATGGTCGTCGTCTCTTTGTCGAGGGTCACGCGCCGGGCGCTGCCCAGGTCTTCCAGCTTCACGTTCTCGAGTTTGATCCCGAGGTCTTCGCTGATAACCGTGCCGCCAGTTAGCACCGCGATGTCTTCCAACATTGCCTTGCGACGATCACCAAAGCCTGGCGCCTTCACCGCCGCCACAGTGATGGTGCCGCGCAGCTTGTTGACCACCAGGGTCGCCAGGGCTTCCCCTTCGACATCTTCCGCAATGATCAAAATTGATTTACCCAGCTTCGCCGCCTGTTCAAGAATAGGCAGCATGTCTCGCAGGGAAGAAATCTTTTTCTCGCTGAGAAGAATGGCCGGATTCTCAAGCACGGCTTCCATGCTTTCCGCGTCGGTCACGAAGTAAGGCGAGAGGTAGCCGCGATCAAACTGCATCCCTTCGACAACTTCCAGGGCCGTCTCCATCGTCTTTGATTCTTCGACGGTAATGACGCCATCTTTGCCGACCTTGGCCATCGCCTCGGCAATCAACTCGCCGATGGTGTGGTCGCCGTTCGCCGAAATCGTGCCGACTTGCGCGATCATGTCGCCAGTGACCGGCTTAGCCATTTTCTTGATTTCTTTGGTTGCGCGCTCAACCGCTTTATCGATGCCGCGCTTTAGGGCCATCGGATTCGCGCCCGCCGCGACGGTTTTCACGCCTTCACGGAAGATCGCCTGCGCGAGCACAGTAGCCGTCGTGGTGCCATCGCCCGCGACGTCGCTGGTCTTGGACGCCACTTCACGCACCATCTGCGCGCCCATATTCTCGACCGGATCTTTGAGTTCAATTTCTTTCGCCACGGTCACGCCGTCTTTGGTGATCGTCGGGCTGCCGTATTTCTTATCGAGGACGACGTTGCGCCCCCTCGGTCCCAGCGTAATTTTCACTGCGTCGGCGAGTTGATTGACGCCGCGCAAAATTGCCGCGCGGGACTCTTCGCCATGAACTATTTGCTTTGCCATAATCTTTGTTTCTTCTCCTAATTAAAAGTGGTCCGTTAACTTCAGGAACATTTGCGCCACAGATGAACACAGATAGAACTAAACTGAATTGTGTTTGAATCTGTGTGTTTCCGTATTCATCAGTGGTTTGAATCTTCAGGCTCTCTTCTTGCCGCCCGCAGCCGCACCGGCGCGCTTGATGATCCCGAGAATTTCGTCTTCGCGCATAATCAACAGCTCTTCGCCGTCGACTTTGATTTCAGAGCTACTGTACTTGCCGAACAAGACGCGGTCGCCTGCCTTAACGTCCAGGGCCTGGCGCGAGCCGTCTTCCTTGTATTTGCCCAGGCCGGCGGCGATCACTTCGCCCTCTTGCGGTTTCTCTTTCGCGGTGTCGGGAATGATGATGCCGCCGCGAATCTGCTCGCCTTCATCAATGCGTTTCACGATCACGCGGTCGTGCAGTGGTTGGATATTCGTCGTCATAACTTGTCTTTGATCTCCTTGTTGGTTTCTACCAAGAGGCATGCCAGACCATTCTTTAATTGCAGGAAGTAAACCTCGGCGTCTGGCAATTGAGCTGTGGGTTTCAGACGATCTGGAAGATCCCAGAAGAGCTGAGAATGGAGTTAGCTGGTCTCGGTTCTACACAACCTTACGCTCCAGGGAGATATATGTCAATTAGAGAATATAGTCCGCAAGCAATATATAGCGCACGTGCTAGATAAAGACAGCACGGAGTCGATTCAAATGCTTTCCTCGCTAGTGTTTTGACCTCGATCGTTAGCCGTGTTCCTCGAGCCAGGCGAGCAGGGCGCACACACTGCCGGTGGCCAGGCCAATGCAGGAATCCGCCGCGCCGTAATAAAGATGAATGGTGTCGCCGTCAGGGGCAATCGTGTAGCCACAGGGAAAGACTACATTGTCTACGTCCCCGCGTATTTCATAGGGTTCCTGCGGTCCAAAGACCCACTCATCCCCGCGCTTTAGGCAAAGCTCCGGCTGCTTTAGATCAAATAGCGCCAGCCCCAGCCGATAGATCGATCCCGCTGCTGTCTGGCGTACTCCGTGGTAAATCATTAGCCAGCCCTGCGGAGTTTCGAGCAGCGGAGGTGACAGCCCGATCTTATTCGCGTCCCACCAGCCCCCACGCCGTGCCTCCATCATCAGCTTGTGGCTACCCCAATGGCGTAGATCCGGTGAATATGAGATCCAGATATGAGCTCGAGGACCGCTGACCGGGCGATGGATCAAAGCCCAATGGCCGTCGATCCGATGCGGCAGCAGAGCCGCATCCTTATCTTCCGGTGACATGATCAACCCATAGCGCTCGAATTGCTGAAAATCTTCGGTGAGGGCCAGGGCCACACCTGGGCCGTCGCGTGTGAAGGCCGTGTAGACCACGGCATATGTACTCAACTCGGGGACATAGGTGATCCGCGCATCTTCAATGCCCCACAGTTCCTCCGGAAACTTGTCGGGGTCAGCCATAAGAGTGGGTTTGGGGTCAATCTGCCAGTTGTTGATTCCGTTGGCTGAGCGGGCGACACCAAAGTGAGAATGTCCGCGGCGATCCTCAACGCGGCACAAAAGCAGCGTGGTCCCATCGCGTAACAGGGTGGCTCCGGGATTAAATACCTTATTGATTGGATAAGGCCAATCGGCGGAACTCAAGATAGGGTTGAACTCGTGGCGGCGAAAGAGTTCCATCGTTTGATTACTCATTTTGATTTCGTCTCCGCGGATTGAAGTGAATGTTCAGCCAAGCGCAATTCCAGCAAGGCATGAAGATAGGCGAGCGTAGATTCCGCACCCTGATTCTCGTTGGCGCGATCGGGGTGCAGGCCGTCCCGGCAACCGCCGGTCGTCGGGTCATACACGGGCAGATTCAAGTCGTTGCGCCCGCTGAACCAATCGAAGGCGCGGCCGGCTTCTTTGCGCCAGCGCGTGTCCCCGGTGATTCGTTGTGCTTCGAGGCAGGCGGACACCGTAGCCTGGGCCTCGACGGGCTGTTGATCGAAGCGCGCACGCTTGCCGCCCTTCCGATAGAAACCGTTAGAGCCGATCGGGACAAAGTGCCCCCCCTTCTTGGCGCGTTGTAAGTCGGCCAACCAGGTAAGCGACTCCATCCCTGCGGCGCTCATGGCCTCACTTGGGATCCATTGGCCGCACAAAAGCATTGCATGCGGCAGCGCAGCGTTGCAGTAGGTCAGCCGGTCTTCGAACCAGTGCCATTTCTCGGAGTTGTTCGTCTGGTACAATTCCAGCAGCCGGCCCGCCAATTGCACCGGCGCAGATATTCGTGGATGCCGATGAGCGCAAAGGCCCAGGCGCGGGGACTGGTAGTTTTGAGAATCTTCGGCAAGGCCTGCTCGAACAGTCGGCCGGCCATACTCTGAAGGGCCGCAGTGTTTGAGCGGCCCAATACTGTACCCAGTGCCCACAGTGCGCGTCCATGGCTGTCGTCGGAACCACTCGCTTCCAGCCAATTGCGCTGGTAATCCATGAAGTTGCGAAAGCGTCCCGTCTCTGGATTGAAGGCGTAACAGATGAAGGCAAGATAGCGGGACGCCAGCGCCGACGCCTCGCGGTTACCCAATTCCTCGAGCAGCGAACCGACGATCAGAGCGCGCGCATTGTCGTCGGCGGAATAGCCTTCGCGATAGTTGGGTACGGTGAACAGGGCGTGCTGCAACATGCCGGTTGTGTCCGTCATGTTGTGTAAGTGATCCAGTTTGAGTGACGGCAATTCTCCTGGTCGTTTGTCGAGTGGCTTAACTGTAAAGTCGAAATGACGGCGTTCGGCGCGAGCCCGGTCGAAACTCTCCCGGTAGCGCCGTGCTACCTGGGGCCAGATCATATCCCGTCCAAACAAATAGGCTCGCTTGCGCATGGCGTGGCGATCGGATTCGTTGTCCAACAGGGCGATCACTTGCTCAGCCAATGCGGCCGGATCAGCGAATGGCACCAGCACCCCTCGTTCTTCAGCAAGCATCTCTTCAGCGTACCAATACGGTGTCGAGATCACGGCTTTGCCGGCGCCCACCGTGTAAGCGAGCGTGCCTGAGGTGATCTGCGCCGCTTTAAGATAAGGGGTGATGTAAATATCGGCCGCGCCAATGAACTCGACGAGTTCTTCCAAACTGACAAATCGGTTGTAGAAAATTACCTGGCCCTCGACGCCTTTCTCCTGGGCCAGCCTTTGCAAGCTCAGGCGATACGTTTCACCGTCGTGCTGGATCACGTGGGGGTGGGTGGCGCCGAGAATGATGTAAACGACATTCGGATGTTTGGCCAAAATTTCCGGCAAAGCTGAAATGACATTCTCAATTCCTTTGTTGGCGGAAAGCAATCCAAAGCTTAGTAAGACGATCTTGCCTTCCACGCCAAACAAATCCTTGTGAAAACTTGGATCCACAAAGGGTACATCGGGAATGCCGTGCGGGATCAAGTCAATTTTCTCTCGCGGCACTCCATAGATTTCGTGCAGAAACTCCACGCCGCGCTGGCTCATTACTACCACGCGATCGGACAAGCCGGCCACTTCTTCCAACACTCTTCTTTGATCAGGATCAGGTTCGCGCAGAATGGTGTGCAACGTGGTGACGATGGGCATGCGCAACTCACGCAAGAGGGCCAGAATGTGACTGCCTGCGCGCCCGCCAAAGATTCCATATTCGTGTTGCAGGCACACGAGGTCCACGTTATTGATGTTCAAAAAGTCGGCGGCGCGGCGATAAGAATCAATGTCCTTCTCCGTTAGTTCGAAGCGGACGCGGCCTGGATAGGGGTAGCCAGCCGCAGTGTCATTGACCGGTACGGCTATGCAAGTTGTCTCGTCGTATTCGGCGGCGAACGCTTCACACAGGTCGGTGGTGAACGTAGCGATACCGCACTGGCGCGGCAGGTAGTTGCCGATGAAGGCGACGCGATTGAGGCCTGAAATGTTTGAACTTTGGCCCATTAGGAATTTGCGTTAGTCGCCGCCGCCAGGAGTTCGATCATTTTTCGCGAGCACGCCTGGAAAAGGGAATCCATCTTGTATTCGGGGTAAGCTAATATATACCACATACACAACAAATATGGTCGTCACGAGATATGCCGTACAGTTGGCATATAACGACGGTCAGCCAGATGTTGAATGCCGATTCCCGCCTTTGCTAGAATTGGCTCTCTTCCGCAAATTGGTTGCGTTTCAAAAGGTGACCGCGGCGTGAAGACTTACTCATGACCGTAACCGCAAGCCCGAATGCGACCGCCGAAAACCGGCTGCTCGCGGCTCTTCCTGCTGACGAGTATGCACGGCTGAGTCCATATCTGCAGGAAGTCAAGTTCTCTCTCGGCCAGGTCGTTTACGAATTCGGCGGACACCTCGATCATGTCTTCTTCCCGACCGACTCAATCGTCTCTTTGCTCTACACCATGGAAAACGGCACCAGTGCGGAGATGGGTTTGACGGGTAATGATGGCGTAGTCGGGATTGCCCTCTTCATGGGAGGCGGCACTATGCCCAACCGCGCCGTCGTCCAAAGCGCCGGCGGTGCCGTGAGGATGAAAGTAAAGGCGTTGCAGGATGAATTCGCTCGAGGTGGAAAATTCCAACGGTTGTTGCTGCGCTATACCCAGGCATTGATCACGCAGATCTCACAGACGGCCGTTTGCAACCGGCTTCACTCAGTGGAGCAACAGCTTTGCCGCTGGCTGTTGCTAAGCCACGACCGCGTGAGGGCCGACGAGTTGATCATGACCCAGGAACTGATCGCCGACATGTTGGGAGTACGTCGCGAAGGCGTGACCGTGGCTGCCGGTCGCCTGCAGGATTCCGGAGCGATTAGCTACATCCGTGGCCACATCAAGATCCTCGACCGCCAGAAGTTGGAAGACACAGTCTGCGAGTGTTACCAGGTCGTCAAGAAAGAGTTCGATCGGTTGCTCGGAGATTAGGTCGCCATTTCCTCTCTCTTTCCCCTTTGTGTGTTAGCGCACAGACGCTGCCTTTCCCGGAGTGCTATAAGCTCACTTAGCTCCGCTTTAGAGATTACCTTTCGACATCGGGGATCGGGTCAACAACTCTCTTCTTGAGCCGCCTTCTGAGCGGCGATCGCGTCAAACGTGATAGTCATCGTGCTCACTCACTCGATTAAATCTAAGGTTCATCAGCGTTTCCATGCCAGTCTGTTTTCGTCTTAGCATATTCAAGCCAATCACCTGAGGTAATTAAGGTACGGCGGGAAAAGGCTTCAGGATTAGGTGCATAAATCCAGCATTTCCTGCTTTGGTTACCAAGGGAGATCTTAACCTGCTTCCGCCAATAGTGACTTGAGGATTCTAAATCATCCAACTTGCTCAGAGTCTCATCATCAACTTCATACACTTCGCCAATCACCAATGAGTTCGAGTCGTCAAGTAGCAAACCCGGATATGCGCCCAGATCATAGAGGCTGCCGCTTACTTTGGCATCAGCAACAAATCGTGACCTGGGAAATCTGATGGACATTGCGCGCACACTGCCGCGTCTCAACGTGCCATAAACAAATACGAGATGCTTATTCATTAGGCTTTATGTTTGACCGGGCGCGGCGATTACATTCATGTCAGAACCGCCTGCGGTAGCGGGCGGGCAACACGCTCCCCGCTCGCCGGCCCAACGATTTGTTCGACGCGTTGCGGTCACTCATAAGTGCGAATCTCAATAAGGTGATTATTAGGGTCATTCATATAAAGAGTTGGCGCTGGACCTCGCGCCCCGGACTCAACGCCAGGACCCGCGTTATTACCGACTGAGTGGAACGAGTCGCCGAAAGGGATTCCTTTTTCCTTCACGCGTGCGAAGGCGTCGTCAAAGTCCTGGCGAGAGAGAGCGAACGCCAGATGTTCATTTCCACCAGTGCCCCATGGCGCCAACTGTAAGGTGAACTCTTCGTTGACCCTGATAACCGTGAATGGACCGTCCTCCCCTTCCAATTCAAAGCCCAAAACGTTGACGTAGAAATCTACGCTTGACGAGACCTCATTAACGTTGAGTATCAAATGATCAATTGCAGCCATATGTCACCTAGCCTCTCGGTTTTGCGGAAAGATCAGGAGCGCCGAAGGTTGACCGGGCGCGGTGGGCAGCACAACCTTCGATTCAATCAATCAAGTTAAAGAACACCTGACCCGCGCTCCGGCTCAGCGATTTGTTGGGCCACGCCGCGATGCTACTTGGCTGACCGCTTCCTTGAAAGGCCGGCCAGCACCGCGGCGGCGGCAAGTGCGACCAGAAACGCGGGTAGACCGGTGACGATCGGCCAGACCACGAGGGCGACAAGGAACCGCCAGTACGGGTTGTGTGACGGAACCATCATCTTATGAACGGTCGCTGCGACAGCGAGCAATAAGCCCCCAAGCGCGACGGCGATGGCTGCGTGCAGCGCTGTTGCCCAGGGCGAGTTGTTCAGCCGAAAATGCTCGTAACCGATGTGAGCTGCGTAGACTCCAGCGCTGATCACCCATGCCGCCAGCCGCCATCGGAAACGCACCTGATCGGACCCGGATGGATTGGCCAGCGCTGCGAACCCCGCCCCGACGACGAAGTACACGACTCCGACGAGAATCGCCGCACGAATCCACGGTTTGTGACCAGATGCATCCATTATGAATTGGTCCAAATCGGGGTCAGGCCTGCGATTTTTGCGATTCTCAATCTGCCGCTCGGGTATTGTTTGATGATGTCGGCACTCTCCAGGCCATGGAAATCGCAAGAATCGCAGGCCTGACCCCAAGTTACAAGTTCCAAGTTACAAGTTATCGCTAAACAATGGCACTTATGTAGCGGCATAACTTCGCCACCTGTCAAATTCCAATCCTTTTCACCACTCCTCGATATACTCTTCTGACGAAAAGCGCAACAATGTCTTTCAATAGACTAATTGCCCGAGATTGCGCAGTTCGGACCGATTCAATTAGAGTGTTCGACATTCGTAGAGGGACAATTAGACGCAACGCGCCTTATGAGTTCGTCAGGTCAGCAGAAAATGCTCTTGCACTACCGGCTCGTCAAAAAGATTGGCAGCGGCGGCATGGGGGATGTTTTCCAGGCGGAAGATACGAAACTTGGTCGGACCGTCGCCGTAAAGCTTCTGCCCGCTGCCGCCAACGAGAACCTCACCGCCAAGCGTCGCTTTCTGAAAGAAGCACAGTCGGCTTCCGCGCTCAATCATCCGAACATCGTCACCATTCACGCGATTGAAGAGAGCGAGGGCCTGGACTTCATCGTAATGGAATACCTCGAAGGTCAGACGCTGAAAGCTACGATCGAGCGCGATGGCGCGTTGCCGCTGGCCAGGCTTCTTGATATCGGAGTGCAAGTGAGTGATGCGCTCGAGGCTGCCCATGAAATTGGGCTGATTCATCGCGACGTCAAATCGGCGAACATTTTGGTGAACGCGCGCGGCCTCGCGAAAGTTCTCGATTTCGGATTGGCCAAGATGGTGCGAACGCTTGCCGACGCCGTCGATCATGACGCGCCGACTCTGATGCACCTTACGGATGAGGGGACTGTAATGGGCACTGCGGCCTACATGTCCCCAGAGCAAACCCGTGGCGAGGTTTTGGATTCGCGTTCCGATATCTTTTCTCTGGGCTGTGTGCTCTACGAGGCAGCCACACGTACCCTGCCGTTTGCTGGACCAAGCATGCTGGCGATTATGCACGCGATCGCTACCAGCGATCCGGCGCCGCCAAGCCGACTGCGACCAGAGTTGCCGGGCGAATTCGATCTGATCCTCGAACGGGCGCTGGCCAAAGACAAAGACAAGCGCTATCCGTCGGTCGCGGAGATGGCCGAGGCACTCAGGAGTTTAAGGGCCACGCTCAGCGGCCAATGGTCGGGCATTCCCATCGTCTTCGATCAGGGCCAGATCGATTCTCCGGCATTTTCCTTTGTAGGACGTGAGCCCGAGTTAAATAGACTCGAAGGATTTCTGCAACAAGCGATCGACGGCGCCGGTCTCGTGGTTTTCGTCACCGGTGAGCCGGGCATTGGCAAGACTTCGCTGTCTGACGAATTCCTGCGCCGGGCGCGAGCAAGATATCCAGGTCTGCTGGTTTCTCGGGGGCGATGCGTCGAGCAATACGGCACCGGTGAAGCTTATCTTCCGTTTCTCGATGCCATCGGGCGGCTACTCGATGGGCCCGGCCGCGAACGGCTTGCCTCAGTGATGCGCACTTATGCGCCGACGTGGTGCACTCAGTTGCCGGCGGCGTTTGCTTCCACGGGGGCGCTCGAGCGATTGCAACAGGAAACGATTGGCGCCACCAAAGAACGCATGATGCGCGAGATGGGCGACGCCCTGGGCATGTTCGCCACCAGTTCTCCAATCGCTCTGTTGCTCGAAGATTTGCACTGGGCAGATCCCTCGAGCGTCGATCTGCTGCGGCATCTTTGCCAACGCATTAGCAGTCAGCATTTGCTGATAGCCGGAACGTTCCGGCCCGAAGACATCGAACGCAGCAATCATCCACTCAAGAGTCTTAAGGCGGAAATGCAGAGTCACCACCTTTGCGAGGAGGTATCGCTTGGCGCGCTCGGCCGTGAACATATCGCCGAGTACTTGAACGCGACTTTCGCGCCCAACGATTTTCCATCTGAGCTGGCTTCATTGATTCACGACAAGACCGAAGGACATCCGTTGTTTGCGGCCAACTTGCTCCAGTATCTGGGTGAGCGCGGCGACATCGCGAAAGCAAACACTCACTGGTCCTTGGTTCGCCCGCTGGCGGAACTGGATCTTGAAGCCCCGGAGAGTGTGCGCAGCATGATTGGTAAGAAGATCGACGCGCTCGGGCAGGAAGACCGGCGCACGTTGCAATATGCGAGCGTCGAGGGTACGGAATTTCTCTCGACGGTGGTCGCCGGCTTGCTGGGCATCGACGAGGTCGATCTTGAAGAGCGCCTGGCCCATCTGGAAAAGACTCATCGCTTGATCGAAACACGCGGTGAAGAGGAGTTGCCCGACAGGTCATTGGCGACGCGCTATCGTTTTTCGCACGCGCTCTATCAGAATTTCTTGTATGGCGATTTGGTAAACAAGCGTCGCATAATGCTTCATCGGCAGGCCGGTGAAAGACTGGCAAGTCATTACGGGAAGCGGGCTCCGCAGATTGCCACGCAACTCGCTTTGCACTTTGAGCGAGGACGCGACTTCGCGCGCGCTATTGAATATCTCATCCACGCCGGCGACAACGCCACGAAACTCTACGCCAATGCCGAGGCCGCTGAGCACTATACGCGCGCTCTCAGTTTAGTTGAGAAGCTGGCCGATGACTCGCAAGCGGAGATGCTGGTGACGCTTTACGAAAAGCGCGGCGCGGTGAACATGGCGCTCAGCCGGTTTCCTGAATCGATCGAGGACTACACAAACATGCTGAAGCACCAGGAGACGCTGGGCTCGCCTGAAAAACAAGCGGCCGCGCTCAACGCGCTGGCACTGTCCCTGTTCTTTGCTCATCGTCTTGAAGAGATGGAGGCGCGCGCTAACGAAGCTCTCGCGGCCGCTAAGCTTGCGGGCAGCGCTGCGCTGCGCGCGCAAACTGCCGCACTGATGGCCCTCAAGCACCTTTGTTATGGAGAGCTGACGGTGGCCAAGCCAATCCTCGACGATCTGGTTCAGACAGCCCGCGCCATTAATCACAAGCCCGCCCTCGCGGCCGGATTGATATGGCGTGGCTGCCTCTATTTCTTTCAGACCGAGTACGAGCGCGCCATCGAGGTCGAGATTGAGGGGCGGAGACTCGCTTCAGAATTGCGTGATGGTTTCCTGCTTTTGACCTCGATGTTCTTTCTTGGTCTGTCGCAGGGAAATCTGGGGCGTATGTCCGAAGCATTAACCACGCTCAATGAAGCAATCGAAATGGCTCGCCGCAACGGTGACTTATTCTGGTATCCGCGTATGCCCAATTGCATCGGCTGGATTCATCGCGAGTTGCAGGACTTTGAAGGCGCGCTGAAACATGATCAGGAAGGATTGGAAATTGGCCATGAACATCATGTGCTTGAGGCTGAGGCCAATTCGCTAATCAATCTGGGTATCGATTACACACATTCGGGTAAGCGAGAAGAAACAATCTCCGCGTTTCATAGAGTGCGCGACATTTTTGAGCGGGATGCCTGGTTTCGTTGGCGCTACAACATCCGGCTGCACGCGGCCATGGCTGAACACTCGCTGGAACAGAGCGATACGGCAACGGCCCGCGAAATCGTCGGGCGTGTGCTTGACATGGCCAACAAATATGAAGTGCACAAATACATCGCGGTCGCCCACAAACTAATGGCACAAATCGCCATCGCCGATGGCTACAACGATGAGGCCGAATCAGAGTTTGCTGATGCGTTGGCAGAGTTGCAAGAGTATCCGGCCCCGGTCGTAGCCTGGAGAATATTCGCCGGGCTCGGCCGCTTGAAATCGAGCACAGGAAATGCCTCCGCGGCGAGCGAAGCGTTCGCCCAATCGGCTAAAATCGTCAATGGCATTGTCACCAATATCTCCGACGAAATCCTGCGCGAAACTTTTCTTAACTCCGACGCGGTGCGCGAAGTGATGACCGGCGCGTCACGATCGCTATCACCTTGATTCTCGATGATTGGCAAAGGGTCAACAGAAACCGAAAAAGGGCGGGGCCCTGCCACAAGCCCAGCCCCTTTCCCTTCACCGGCGGAATCCGCCAGGTTATTAAGGTTCGAATCTTTGCCGATACTCCGCCGGGTTCACAAAACCCGGCACTATTTTAGAAGGGCTGCGAGACGATGTTGACTATCCCTTACGATCCGTTGGCTGCTCGCGATTCCGTTTGAAGAGTCGCTCTCCGAGGCGTTCTAGACCTTCCCCGAACAGCAGTACCGCAAGTGTCAGCCCTACCGCTACGCCCAAAAGACTCCAATACCCCAGGCCACAGACGATCCCCAACGCTGCACAAACCCAGATCGTGGCCGCCGTTGCCAGTCCCGACACGTGACCGCCCGCATCTCGCAGAATCACCCCGGCACCGAGAAAGCCGATGCCGGTCAGAATACCCTGAATGATTCGTCCAATTGCGTTCGGGTCAGAAAATGTCCCACCGACTTCCTGGCGCAGCATAACCACCGTCACGATGGCCGCGCCGAGGGATACCAGCGCATGAGTGCGGACTCCCGCAGCTTTGCCGTGAAGCTCGCGATTTGATCCGAGAATTCCACCGACCAGCGTCGCGCTCAAGAGTCGCAGGACCATTCCATAGAAGCCAACAGCATCCGCAGTCATTGGTTAGCACCTCGCCAGGCAGCTCTTAGCCACAACACCGATCCAGATGATCGGATCTCAAAAGACTCCCTTCCATCCAGGCTCAGGCTGGTTTCGGCGTTTGGTGCCTTGCTTCTATTCCAATCTGAAATGGAAGTCAACAAGAGCACAATAATCATGCGTTACTTCTTCTCCGGCCGAATCGGGTGGCTGCGTAGATGGCTGAACCGATGACTATGGCAACAGCTACGTCACGCGCCTCGCGCCAGCCGCTGCTTGCCAACAGCCAAAGACACAGAATTACGCAGACTATTGAGATCAAAATCCCTCCTGGCAATTCAAATGAACGCGATGTCTCGCCGACAGTCCGAACCGAAGTGGCCAGCTTGCTTCGCCGCCTCAGCATTGGCAGCGCCAAGCAGGTGCTGGCGTAGACAATGACTCTGGTGATCACGGTAACTTTCACCGCATAGATGAACGTGCCTGACAGCGCGAGTGCCAGGACGGCGATTGCGGAAACAAGAATCGAAACATGAGGAGTGCGAAAGCGCCGGTGGACACGGGCAAGCTGGACCGGGAGTTGGCCCTGTACTGCCATTGCGAACGGCAACCTCGTACAGGCCAGCATGATCACATTCAGCGTCCCGAAGATTCCGATCAGCGCGCCGGCCGAGATGATCGGCGGCCCGGCGGTCCCAAGAAAACTGAGACTGGCCTCAGCCAGCGGCCGCTCCGAGGCGGCCAAATTGGGCAATGTGCCGATGCACACAATTTGAATCAACAGAAACAGCGCGACCGATGCGCTTAGCGCCACAAGCAAGGCAAAGGGTATGACTCGCTGCGGTTGGCGGATCTCGCCGGAGTTCACCAGTACCGCCTCAAAGCCAGAGAACACATAGATCAGTATGAACACTGCGGCGGATAATGATCCCAGGCCGGGTCTTGCCGCCAGCGTGAAACGTGCCGGGCTGATAAAGAACAGTCCCACGGCAACAAACAACACCAACGGGATCAGCTTGCTGACGGTGAATATGTCGCCGACCCGAGCAGACTGTTTGACGCCCATTATATTAATGACTGTGAGCACGACGACGAGCGCGGTGATGATGGCAACCCGGGGCAGCCCGGATTCGGCTGGTGGCCAAAAGTAACCGAGGTAAGCGACGAACACCTGCGCGAGGGTGGCGAAACCCGCCACCCTGGTCAACCACATCAACAATCCCACCATGAAGGCGAGCGGGGCGCCGAACGTCTCTCTGGCGTAGAGATATGGGCCACCGGTACCACTAAAGCGGCTTCCCACTTCGGCAAAGCAAAGCGCGATCAGGCCGACTATTACCGCGCAGACGACGAATGCCGCCAGACTGTAGTTTCCTACCGTCTTTTGCACGTCCGCCGGAAGTCTGAAGATGCCGGCGCCCACCGTAACATTGACCAGCAGGGCGATCAGATCCCACTTCCGGATTTCTCGGCTTAGACCTTCATCCGTCAAACGGTATAGTGGCCCTCGAACCTTTTACTGCAATGCCCCCTCGATCTCCCGGAGTAACCGAACCGAAGCGCTCCACATAACCTTCCGGCAGGGGACGCGCGCTGGGCGGGGCCAACCACAGTCGCAGCAGATGGCGCTTGCGCTCAGGCTCGAGGAAGTCCTCGAACGCGGTTCGATCGTGCAGAATAGTATGGTTGTGCACGAACTGCATATCGCCGGGTTCGAGCTCCATCGTCAAGTTCAGTGACGGGTCGTTCGCCAGTTCGTCGAACAGATCCAGTGCCTGGATCTGAATTGCGCTGAGCGGTCCGACGCCGGGAAAACGTCGAGCGGACTCGATGTATTGCCGCTGATAGATGGCCGAAAGCAAGCCCTCATGCCAGTTGAAGACGGGAATGGAGAAATAGGGTTTGCCGCCTTCGGGAACTTCACCACGTCGGTCCGTTTCAATAGGATCGAGCAAGACTCTGAGGAGGTCCGGCCTGCGGCGGCGCATCTCATTGAAGATCGTCGTGGATGATACCAGGCTCGACAAGCCGCCGCATTTAGCCGCCCTCAGACACAACAGCCCCACGACGTCACAGGAGTCGGTGTGGTGGGTTTGGCGTTCACGGGTTTGGTAAATCCGTGCATTGGGATCCAGGCCGGAACGCCCAAGGTCCCTGACATGCCCAAGCAAATGGCCATCGGCGTTTTGCATTCGTAAGCTGCCGAGGTGAGCCCCGATCCCAAGAAATGCAATTGCCGCCTCGCGTTTGGTCCAACGCTGGACCGGCAGGGCCCGAATCAGCACGAAGCCGCGGCCCCTGAGCACTTCGTCCAATAGACGCTGAAGGCGTGGGCCCAGGGTAGGAAGCGGAAAGTCATCACTGCTGATCGACGTTAGGTCGCCGTATGATTCTGCCAATTCCTTTGCAGCGGTCTCCACTTCGCCGATCTCGGCTTCGGACAGCCGCTCGATCCAATCGGTGCGTCCCTTGAGATCCGGACCATACCAGGCCGAGCGATCGCCAGTCTCAGGCGGCAGAGTAGCGTCAGGTGGTAAGGAATGAATTGCAGAAGTCATAAGTCTCTGGAACTGTCCAGTAGGTCTGCTATTTTCTCTGGCGGCCGCATCGCGGAACGGCTGCTAATGCCGGTCAACGGGCCGCGGTTAATCGTCTGCGAGAGCACGTCGCAGCTGCGCTCCGGTCCAACCGGTTGTTGGGCGGTTCTCAAAATGAACACGACGGCGGGGCACATTGAGCTTCATCTTTTACTCCATTTCCAGACGCTCGTAAGCAATCGTGAGTTCTTCCATCGCCACGTCAGTACCCTTCGCGTTGAAGGGACCACTGGTGTGCTTGATAATGCGCGCGCGCAGCAGCTTCCAGGTCTGAACTATCTGCGTGTGTTCTTCATTCTGCAGCGAGATCGTAATCGTGCGCCAGCCGTTTTGGTTACCGGTGCGAATCTCATTCAGCCACTGATTGAGGCTCAGCGAGCCAATCACGCCGCGCTTGAGCGTCACGTCCGTTGCTTTGTTCAAGCCGGTGATCTTGCGCACGCTGTTCGCTTTCGTATTGCCGGCGCGATATTCGGAAACGCTGACTTCCAAGCCGATGCCGCTCATCTCCTGAAAGCCGGCTTCTGGCCCATCAGTATTGCCCGTGCCCAGATCGACCAGAAAATCAAATTGCGCGTAAGGGTGGTCGCGTAGTACAGCCATGGAATCCTCCTATGCGAAAGGATGAAATGACCTCAACTCGACATTATCGTTCATCGAGCCGCCGCTGGCTTTCCCGTCGGCGGTCCATTGACCGATGCGAACGATAACAAACTCGGCGGGCCGCAGCGGCGAATCAACAAGCCTGATATTAACTGTCAAAGAGGCAGGCGATAAGGATCGCAGTGATACCCGTGGACTATCTATCACCGACGCGTCCGAAATCGATGAAGCCGCGTTGTGGGTTTGTGTCGAGTAGCTTCACGCTTGTCTTCTCGCCCACACGAAGGCCCTGCTCTCCGCGCATGATGCGCCCATCAACGGGCGGCTTAATCAGACGCGCAAAGGTTCCTTTGGGTGAAACGCCCGTAACGATGGCGTCGAACACTTCACCGATTCGCTCTTGCATCAAGACAGCGGCGCCAACTTTGCGCATTTTGCGCTCAACCTTGCGCGCGGCGTCTTCACGCTCGGTGCAATGTGCGGCAATTGCGGTCAACTCTGCGTCGGTGTAGGGTGCCGCGCCTTTTCGGAGCACGGCTTTGACCAGACGCTGACTCACCAGGTCCGCGTAACGACGATTGGGGGCGGTCGAATGGGTATAGTCGTGTACTGCGAGACCGAAGTGGATGCTCTGTTCACCGGAAGTTCCCGGCGTCAGCACGGTGTATTCGCCCGGACCCAATAGCTTTATGATTGACAGTGACAGATCCGGGAAGTGCTCAGGGTCGGCAGTCCTGCGCCGCGCAAGAAAATCCGCCAGCGCGGGCGAGTCCGGCTCAATCGGCAGTTGCTCGCCCAGCTCATGCGCGACCTCGACAATACGGGGCCAATGCTCCGGGGTCCGCACCACGCGACGTAGTGACAGCGCTCTTTTTGCAGTCAGAAACTGCGCCATCGCCACATTCGCGGCGATCATGAAATTCTCAATGAGATCACGCGCGCTGTTCCGCTCGGCTACCGAAAGCTCCGTAACCTGGCCGTTGTTGTTTATTACCGGAGAAGCCTCGACTGTCTCTAATTCGAGCGCGCCGTGTTCTCTCCGCAACTCGCGTAGATGTTGTGCAGCCTCAAACTGGAGACGAATCTGCGCGTCCATCTTTGGTACGCTGGCAACTTCCGGCGGTATCGGTCCCGTGTTATCAAGCCAGGCGCCCACGGCCTCATACGAAAGCTTGGCGTAGTTGTGTAGCAATGCCGGATAGACGTCGGTCGATTTCACCGTACCGTCTGAGGCCACAATCATTTCGGTAACAATTGAAGATCGATCGGCGCCCCCTACCAGCGAAGTCATATCCGTCGATAACTGTTCGGGTAGCATCGGGAAAGTTCTAACTCCGGTGTAAACCGACGTGCCGTTCTCAGCCGCGTCGGCGTCAATCGCCGAACCTTTTTGTACCAGTGCATCAACGTCGGCGATGCCCACTTGCACGCGAATGTCGCCATTTGGCAGGCGTTCAGCGTACTCAACTTGATCGAGATCCCGTGACTTGCGATCGTCTATTGACGACCACAACAAAGAGCGCAAGTCTCGGCCCGAAGAACCTGCGACAACCGCCTGTCGATGCGACTCGAGTGACCCCAATTCAGCGAGAACCGAAGGCGGCACGTCCGGCACAAAGCCAGCGTCAATCATGGCTTGATGAGCTATCGCGGACAGATCGAGAGAGTCCATACGGGATTGGTGCTTCATCAGTAAACAATTGTTTACCTCAAGGGCCTTCAGAGGACAAGGAAGGAGGCAGCGAAAGCCAAAGTTTTTCTTTCTCTGGAATTGTTGGGTCGCCCACGGAAGGTTCGAGAGCAGCGTCAACTGCCACTTGGATTCTCGGCTTCGTTCGGTGATACGCAAATAGGAATCGGTGCTAAACCCTCTTGCCGATCAGTCCGATGATGATCATGACGAGGCTGATGCCGCCGACGGCGCCGGCAACTGTTCCAACCGTCTGCATCAACGCCACAGGGTCGTTTGACTTCGATGCAACGGACAGCATGAAGAAGAAAAACACTAGTGCAATAACAATAAGAACGAGACCAGCAATGACGATTCGCCAATTCTTACGTCGCATAGCTGCTTCCTCCGATCGGAAACATGAATCGTTTCGACCCAGCGATTTGTTATGTTTGGTCCTTGGGCAGCGATTTCCGTTTCTTCGCAGAGTCTATTAAGTGCCTGAGCGCGAGCGAAAGACAACCGAGAGTTGCGCCGAGGACGAACAGGTGTCCCCACAACAAAAAGAGAAGCAGAAACAGCACGCCGAAACAAAAGAAGTCGACTGACGACAAGCGCAAGCTCAGCCAATGTGCGTACTGTATTTTGCCGGTTACGCCGGCAGACCGTCGCGCATAAGAGAACACGACCAGATTTCGGATGTGGCGGCAATGATTCGCCAACTGAATGCCCACGAACATGCCCCAAACGACAGCGAACGCCTCGGGAATATTCAATTCGTAAATGATCAGCAGGAGGCCGACGACGAAGAACAAAAGCAAAAAGAAGCGAAAGCTGATTGTACGAATCTTGGCGACATCGTCCCGAAAAAACGGATTGAGTTCGATGCCTTCCGGAAATGCATAGTGCTGTTGGGCACCGTCGCGGTAGAAGCGCGCTGCAGTCATGGTGAAGATGTAATCGAGACAATACAAAACCGCCCAAAGCGCGATTGCCAGCCAGATGTTGTTCAAGAACAAATCGAGCAGCCAAGTTGAGGGGGGATGAAACATAACGTCCGAATTAACCGGGCGGCGCACACAACCTCGAAATCATCCCGGCCTCGCGCATGACACAATGCTATTCGCGCTCCGGTCGAATGACTTGTTGGACGGCTCGACGATTCAAGTCTTTTGATAATCTTCTTTACTCAAACTCCAATGCCATACTTCACCAACGTCCGGATCATGCGCTATTCCAACATTCGCCATTCCCACTTTCTCCAACACTCTCGTCGAGGCATTATGTTCTGCCAGCGTATGAGCTTCAACCCTTCTAATATGCGTATCTGAGAAAGCATGGTCGATCAGGCCTCCAGCAGCTTCTGTCGCCAGACCTTTACATCGGTAATCAGGAATAATCGCGTAGCCAATCTCAACCATGCCCGATTCATCAGCTTTGCCTTTGTATCCACCTAACCCAACAAGCGCATTGTCTTTCACGTGAATAAAAAAGTACGTCCACCAGCCAAGGGCATCCGGGTTAGCTTTTAGATATTCATAACTAAATTGTATCGCTTCAATGCTTGCCACGCCCGGAAAATTAAACCAATTGTCTAATACTGTGACGCCGAGCAACTGCTCAAGTTGCCCTTGGTCTTGTAAGATTGCCTCAAAGTGCTTCAGCTCACACGGAATAAGTTTAAGCCTTGCAGTTTCAATCATAGGTTTCTCTTGCGTCATTTACATACTGCGTGCAAGCCGCCCAACGGTTGACCGGGCGCGGCGATTATCAGCAACGTCGAAGCCAACGACAAGTTAAAGAACACGCTCCCTGCGTTCCGATCCAACAATTTGTTCGACATCGGCGTCAGTAAGACGACATAATTTTGCGACGAAAAGCCCAGCCGAGAGCGAAAAAACAGACGAACACAATCGAGATTCCCTGCGACGCGTGAAACCAATCAGAGGGCGGTTTGTCGGGAAATAGTACTTCGAGATCCCCGCGATCCCGCCTTCTGCGTCACCCCAGTCTATGTTGAAGCCAAGACTGCTCTCGTAATATGCCGTGGCTTTGTTAATATCGCTTACTGGTATTTCAGGCACCGCACCAGGGAATGCATTTCTCATCCTCGCTCCTGGGAAAGTTTTGAAGCCCATATCAACGTCAGAGTTGACCCCGTGAGATAAGACTTTCTATCTCACGGGGCGATTACATTCAACCTTAGTTCAATCAATCAAGTTACGAAACACACTCCCCGCGCTCCGGTCCGACGATTTGTTGTACGCGCCGCTGTCAGCAGCCATTACCATTCATAAGAAAGATACCAACATGGTTGATTTGCCTCCACACGACATGATGCTTTTGGTCCGTCTTAAGCAACGCTTCAATAGATACCAGGGACGAATCGCCGTGTGCGCGCACAGTACTCGCGATACGAGGAATCAAAGGCCTGCCTGAGGAGGGTCTCCTCGGCGCGCGCTCGCAGATCGCTCCCAATCGCCATGAGCACAAATGCGGCCCACACGATCGCGGTGGGGACCCAGAGTGCGGTGCCCAGCGCCAGCAGGTTCAATCCCATGTAGATCGGGTGCCGCAAGATTCGGAATGGACCACCGGTGGCGAGCTCATGACCCTTGTCAAGTGTTGCGCGGAAACGCCACGAGCGAAAATAGACAAGCGCCCAGACCATCAATACGGCGCCTCCGGCGATGACCAGCGTGCCGGCAACGCGCTGGCCGGGAAACCAGTTGGGTACACGCCCCGGGATCACTGCCCAGCCGATCCCGAAGTACATCACGCCAAAGGCGAGCGCGTGGAACGCCAGGAGCGTGCGGGAGAACCGAGCGGTGTTCTCTTTCCGCGAGATCGGTGCTGTGTCAGCTGCACCTCTGTCATTCCGATCGCGGCTGCGAAGAATGACGCGCGTGAGACCAAAGGCGCCCCAAAACATCCAGTGCACGGTGTAAATGTGGAAGTCGAGTTTCACTTCTAATCCTCGCGTGTAGTTAAGGGCTCAAAATCCCGCGCTTCCTCAAAGGTGCGTTGTCATTGAGAGAAGCGCATAACGATCGAGTTGAACCGGGCGCGGCGATTATATCCGACCTTCGATTCAATCAATCAAGAGCACGGCTCTTCAAAAAAGAGATTTTACCGCGTTAGAAGTCGTCTCGTTAAGAGTCACGATGAACCAACCGCCATGCCTTATGAAATACATTGGCCGAGCAGCAATGAATATGTCCGCCGGTGGATTTGGTTGTGGCTGACCACGAAATGAGTAAATGTAATTGCGTTCGCCTTCATCGTTAGGTATGCGGCGCTCCATCGCCGAAACCCTTTCAGCTCCATTATCTGGAAAAAAGATAACTTCCAGGATGCCTTTGTCTGTTTCGAAGAATGCTGCCTTGTTGACGCCGCGAAAGAAGCTTTCGAGTTTGGAGCGATGAATACTTTTCACAGCGATATTGTGCTGATTGAGAAAACGAGAGAACTGCATTGCATCAGTATAAGCAATGTCCGTAGGCCGAAGTAGTGAAGCGTCTCCCGATGGGCGAGTTTGTGCTACCACCCCAAAACACGCTAGAAATACGAAACAACCTGCTAGAAGAATTCTCATTTATTCACGCCGATTCTGCGGACAAGTGCCGAACGTCCCTTTTATTTTGCCTGAAGACGCCGAACGGTTGAGTTGAGGCCCGCGTCAACCTGAGAGAATAAAAGACCTGATGAAGGACACGCAATCGCGGCTCACCTGCAAGATTTGTTGGGTCATGCCGGAATGGAATTCAAATTCAATCTCCCTTGAATGACTCAGTAGACATCGAGGTCTCGACCGACGACGACATGGCCCGAATAGCGTGATGTCATCTCGTACAGCAACTCCGAGGGCGTAGAGCGGACCGAGTCGACCGCGGGGCGCCAGGAAATCGAAGCGTGATAGAGAATCAGCAAGCCGGGCTTGGCCTGACTGGCCAATTCGGCGAGTTGTGCGGTCGTTGTATGGTACTTAGCAGCGTAAGCACTTCGTGAATCAACACGTCGCACCCGTGGCAGGCGTCAATCGTGGCCTGAGTCGGATTTGTATCGCCGGAAATGACGATACTGCGGTCGGGCGTGTCGAACCGATATCCGTAGCTCTCCAGCGCGTGCTTCGTACGGAACGCTGTGACAGTGACGTTTGCATCCTTGTAGACGACGCCAGCGCTGATTTCGTGGGCGTTCACTTTATGGCCCTCAGGAAACGAGCCCGCCGTATACAAACCCTGATTATGTTCCTTTGTGCGCGCTTCGAAGTCGGCGCGGTACGCTTCCAGTAGATGATCAGTCATCGCTTTGATTCCCGGTGGGCCGTAGACCTCCAGCGGCACGCGCCTTCCGAGCACCCAGGGAGTGAGAATCAAGTCCGGGTAGCCAACCGTATGGTCAGAGTGCAGATGCGTAACGAAAACAACGCGCAGGTTTGTCGGTTCCAAAGCGGTGATTCCTCTGTCGGCGACAGCGGCCTTGGCGCGCCGCACGACGCCGGCGCCGAAGTCAATCAGGTATGGCGTGCCATTTACGACGATAGCCGTCGCAGGTCCAGAGCGGTCAGGGTCCGCCGGAGGGTTTCCCGTTCCGAGTAGCACAATCTGCGTGTGGGTTACAGGCTGTGTTACCTGGCGTTGCTGCGCAGGGAAGCCAGTAGAGAGAATCGTGAGCGAAATAATGACCACAGGCAACAGCCTGAATGAAGCATTATGACTTCGCATACCATCCTCCTGAGTTTAGCGATTCTATTATAGTAACTGTGTTTCGCCGTTCCACGTGCTGGAGGCGACCCTTCTCTCCGCAGCATAGAGTGCGTGACCCAACGGTTGAGTTGACCCCGTGAGATAAGTTTTACTATCTCAACGGGGCGAATCAAAGCACCTTCCGCCGCACCAAGAAAGTTACGAAACACGCTCCCGCCGCTCGCGTCCAACGATTTTGTTCGGCGCGATCATATCAGTGCCATCGCGATAAGCGAACAGTTACCGGTACATCTTTACCGCCAGCCGATGCGAGCCGAGTAGCAACAAGCGAATCGCCGCGCAATTCGAAGTCGGATGTGATGGCACCGACAATTGAGTCAAGTTTGTAGAATTTGTTCGTGCGCGTGCTGTAAACGTAGGTGAAGTAATGCCAAGGTTGATGGCCACCTGAGCTATTGGTGTTAAAGACAAAAACCCGCCCATTGGGTGTCCACTCGGCATGACCGACACCTTCCCCATGATTATGGTCACGTGACGCGAACGATTTCCGTCGCAATAGCGCGCCAGTGGAAGAACGTATTTCGACGCGGCTCTCGTAAGTCTCGTAACCTCTTGCCCCGACCGGAACAACTAGTGCCCGAATTGGTTTGTTCGGCGATTTGTAAGATTTTGTCTGCCCGACCGCGACAACGGCGCTCATGAGAATCATTAGAGCTGAGAGGCTTTTGCCGATCATAATTAAGCGCCCAACGGTTGAGTTGACCCCGTGAGATAAGTCTTACTATCTCAACGGGGCGAATCAAGGCACCCTTCGCCGCACCAACTTAGTTGCGAGAGGCGCTCCCGCGCTCGCGTCCAACGATTTGTTATATGGCGTTCTGTAGGAGCGCGCTAGGCAGCTTCGACGTAATCGGCGAGGCTGGTGGGTTCCGGAATTGGCAACCCATCCTCACGCATGCCCTGAAGGTGAAGTTCGATTGCTTCACTCATGCGCTCCCTGAGTTCGTCGATGGTTTTACCCGTGGCGATACAGCCCGGCAGGTCAGGCAGGTAAGCTGAATAGTTTCGTTCGCCCGGTTCGATGATCATTGCATACCGCATAATGTGAAACTCTATTTCTTCAAGCCCGCTTGCGTCAAGATACTCTTCAAGGTTTTGGGATGGATATCGTCGGACGGATGCCCCGATACAGTGACCCGACCAGGCTTCGTCGGATGTTTGAGTTGACGATGACTGCCGACGGTCGTAACGAGTGACCAACCATCACTTCTGAGGAGCTTGAGGACATCACGAACCTTCACTATTCCAACATGATAGGCGAGACGATTGAGAATCCGAAGCCATATAACGTCTGAGTTGACGCGGCGGCGCGAATTCAATCAAGCTTGGCCGGACCAATCAAAGTTACGAAACACACTCCCGCCGCTCGCGTCCAACGATTTGTTGGGCATCGGGGAGAGTTAAGGCGGAACGATGCCGCAGTTTCGATCACTTGCTGACCTTTACTCCCGCGGCTTTAGCGGACTGCTCGCGAGCATGACTTAGTTTCTTGGCCAGTTCTTTGGCCCGGTATTTAAGAGGCTCCTTGAACTTGAGAGAAGAAACCGGATTCAGGATCACGATTTGATCACCACTATTGACACTCCAAAGGCGAACGCCACCAGCAGAAGTAAGCCTGGTGGTTACGTTGATATCTGCCGGCCCTCCGAAGACACCCGACCGAGTAAGAGAGACGGCACCGCCCAAGACAGCGTCTGCAAGTTAAAGAACACGCCCCCCGCGCTCGCGTCCAACGATTTCTTCGGCGTGTGTTGCGGAAAGACGACTTTGCAACTCCCACAAAGCAGTTTTGTTGCTGTCCCACTCAAGACGACTACAGGCTGTTTCGTAGTCAAGCCACGCGCTTTCACTGTGCTCGCCGGACAAACGAACTTTTTCGTCTTTGACTTCAAGGCCGAAACTATACTCTGGAATAACGTATACATCCGTTTCCCAGAGCTGATGATCAGCAAAATGTATCCTCGGTATCGAAGCCATAGAATCCAATCGAATCAAATGAGTATCTTCAGGAATACCGGCTTCTTCAAGAGCTTCACGGCGAGCGGTCTGTTCCGGGGTCTCTTTGTTCTCGCCACCGCCGGCTATCCATTGCCAAACATCAAGGTCGGAGCGCTTAAAAAGCAAATATCGCCGTTGACCGTTTGCGTCAATTCGATGGGGAATAACCAAGACCTGAAACAATTCACGAGACATATCTGACCATAATCACGAAACGCCGAACGGTTGAGTTGACCCCGTGAGATAAGTTTTACTATCTCCACGGGGCGAATCAAAGCACCCTTCGCCGCACCAGGTTAGTTACGAAACACGCTCCCGCCGCTCGCCTCCAACGATTTGTTCGGCCCGCATTTGTTTTAGAGCGCGATCTGCGTCATCTGCAAGGCGCGCGACACACATCCAACACCAGAGGAGAGCAAATGCCGAAAAGAGAACGGCGACCAGCGCTCCTTTATTCATGAGCAACCAGATAATCAGAGGAACGAGACCGACGTTGGCGATTGTGCCTGACACAACCAGGGCACGACCTCGAAGAACCCCGAAGCAACTAAGGATGCAGTAAGCGAAATATAGTAGCGGATACGCAAGCAATAGCTGTCCGAGCGAACTCGGTTCCCATGGAAGAACCGCCGCAAGCACAAAGTAGTAAAAGAGAATGAGAAGTGTGCTGAGTATTCCAACGGCCCAGCGGAGTGTGTGCGCCAAAGCTGTTTGAGGACTCGTCCACATAATTCTAGAGGTCACGTAGGGCCGAACGATTGAGTTGACGCGGCGGCGCGAATCAAAGCACCCTCCGCCGCACCAAACTAGTTGCGAGAGGCGCTCCCGCCGCTCGCGTCCAACGATTTGTTGGGCCGCCTGTTTAGTTACCGCCTGGTGTCTTCGCTCCCCATTCTTCGGGCGCAACATCGGCGATGTGCTGTGAGAACGTCCACCAGTGGCCTGCGTGGTCCTGGGCAGTGTACACCCGCTCTCCGAACGGCATGTCGCTCGGCGGGTTCACAATGTGGGCGCCGCACTGCTTCGCGTGCTCGTAGTGCTTGTCGACGTCATCAACCGTGACGAGTACGTATGCGGTGACCTCGGTTCCTTGCGGTGCCCGGTACGGTCCGCCCTGACGACCGAGCATGATGGCTCCCTCGGCGACCGCGAGCTGCGCATGGCTGGTCACACCGTCGCGTTCTGCACGGAGGCGTTCGGTGAAGCCGAATGTCCGGCAAAGCCACTCGATCGCCTGACCGACATCCTCGTAGATCAGGATCGGTACTATAGTCGCGGCCGGGGCCGAGCGGTTCTTCACAATTCTTGTTTCCATGTTCCACTCCCTGAATTTGGGCGGCCCAACGGTTGAGTTCAGGTGGCGCGGGCGGTGACACGCAACCCACGCCGGACGAAGCTAGTTGAGAAGACGCTATCCCGCGCTCACCTGCAACGAATTGTTATGCTTCGTCTTTCATTGGAACACACGTTTCTGCCGCAGCTACTTCGTTGCGTCTTCCGTTGAGCAATTCCTCGCGTGAACAATTGCGACGTAATGTATGGGTCCCTTGGTTCGTGCAACTACTTTATTCATAAGCTCTCTTTGCTCTTCGAGGTCTGTAGGAGAAGGAACATACTCCAAAGCAATTGAATCGGTGTACCAGATGGTTTTACCAAACAACGTAAGTCTTAAACTTGGAATAGATTCAGTGACAATATAACTGCCTTCCTCGGATGGTAGAACCGGGTAAGTGAATTTCTCGCCTTTCAACAGACATCGTAGTCTATAGCCTTCAGTCACCAACGTTTTCTGGATGTATGACAGGCGAAACCGGCGAGGCATTTTCATCAACAGGCGTATGTGAGAGAAGGGCGTATTCATAGTCCCTGTACTATCTTCTTTTTGCGTTCATAGGAAATAGAAGCATAACGTTTGAGTTGACGCGGCGGCGCGAATCATAGCACCCTTCGCCGCACCGAATTAGTTACGAAAAACGCTCCCGCCGCTCGCGTCCAACGATTTGTTCGGCGGCGTCTCTCATAGACGCGATGAAACCTTTTCAGCGGCCTCCGTGGAAGACATCACTGGGTAAACTTCAAATTCAACAAGGTCGGTCCAATTAGCGACCCACTCGTCGAGATGTTTGGGATGCTCCGTTTCCATCAATTGAAAGCATCGTTCGAGTTTTTCATCGACCCAGCTCGATACGTATCGCAAACCCTCCGGGGCCAGTCGACCGCGATCCTGGAGGCGTCGATATACGGGTACAGGATCCTGGTTCTTAAAGTGTTCGATGATCATGTAGAGCAAAGCGGTTCCTCCAAAGCGCAGAGCCTAATTGTTTCCATCGCAGAGCCGCCGAACGGTTGAGTTGACGCGGCGGCGGTCAACCACGTCACGGACAAGTTGTCGATGACAAGCCCGCTGGTTCCGCTCGCGTCCAACGATTTGTTCGGCATCGTCCCGAGAAGATCATTTAGTTTGTTTGTCGTCGTCGAGGCAATGCCATTTGCCATCGTCACGTTTCACAAAAACAAAGCCGTACCCTTTGCCCGATTTTACGAAGCCGCTGCCTTCGACATGAGTTGCCCGAATGACGCCGGCTCTTAGTTTGGCATTTTCAACGTCTTTCTGGAACACGCTCCAGATTTCATCGACTTCTTTGCGAAGCGCAACCTTGTCGTCAATTGATATGTCCGTTAGGTAGTTCATAACGAGGGCAGGATCGCTGTTGGGAAAGTCCATTTTTCCCGTTCCGGTAATTTTGATTTCCTTGCCCGATGGAAGTTTGAATACTTTGTAGTTTTGCGCTTGACTGCCGCACGCGATGCAAATAAGAAGTAGGGCCAATGTCATCGAGAGTTTGGTTTTCATTTGGCCTCCAAGGAAAGACGAACGTTTGAGTTGACGCGGCGGCGCGTATCAAAGCACCCTCCGCCGCACCAAGTTAGTTACGAAACACGCTCCCGCCGCTCGCGTCCAACGATTTGTTCGGCACGTCATTGCAGAAAGGGTTTATCGTCGGGAAAATAATCGAAATACATTTCAATCCACGCAAACTGTTTCTTCAGGTTCCGAAAATACGCGGGACACCGACGTTTGTCGTTCGCGTGGCCGAAATAATTGATGTCATAAACTTGGCCACGCTGTAGCACAACTGAGAATCCGTTGGTCGCGTCCAAGTAGCCTTTGAATCCGGCCTGCCGCTGATTAGACGCATTAGACAGTTTGATGTGCTTTTCATCGAGACCAACATCGGCAAGCGTCATCGGGTGAGAGGGTTTGACGGTTATGTTTAGAACCGTTCCCAAAGGTAGACTCCCGGTGCAATTTGGCTCCTCTGCCTTTGGGTCGACGAAGTTGAACCAAATCTCACCCTCCGGGAGAAAGTAGATCGCCCACGAATTATTCAGATTGTAGATTCTGGTGCCGCCAAAGTCGGGCGTCGTCGGTTGCGGCCCCAAAAGTTTTTCGACGTCGTCGCGTGTCGAGTGTAAGGGAACAATTCCACGCCAGTCGCGTGACGAGCCAACGGTTGCCGTCGCAAGAATCAACAGCGCAATCAAGATTGGTTGATAGAGTCTTGCCATTGTGCAATCAAGTAATGCCGAACGTCTGAGTTGACGCGGCGGCAAACAACCACGTTACGGACAAGTTGTCGATAAGAGACCCGCTGACTCCGCTCGCGTCCAACGATTTGTTAGCCCGCCCTGCATTGTAGCGGGTTTTCCGCACCTAACCAGCGCGCGCGGCGTGCGCCAGTAAGATTCAAGAATGACAGAACAAGTCCAACCCAGCCGCGCGCGCGAAACCACATCGACGTACCATTCAACTGAATCACCACGCAACGTTCTAACCTTAGCCGTCAAAAGCGAAGCGCCGAACGTCTGAGTTGACGCGGCGGCGCGAAATCAATCAAGCATCGCCGGACGAATCAAGTTGAGAAACACGCTCCCGCCGGTCGCGTCCAACGATTTGTTGGGCTGCGTCTCATGGAAATACGCATCCCGCAAATAGATCAGGGAAGGCTCAGGCGTAACTTTCCGCTTTTGAGCTTGCGCTCTCGATAGAACAAGAACAATGGCAGAGCTAAAGACACGCCGACCACGAGATTGCAAACAACGTAGAGCCACAAATTCTTCATGCCACGTCTCCGTCCTTCCGAGAAAACGAACAACCACAACGCGAGCGACGATATTATGACATCCATTCCGAAGAAGGCCGAGACATGATTCTGGAAAAGCTGCCTGAAGAACAACGGCATATCAAAGCCATATGTCGCCAGAAACGGGATGAATTGCGAAAGCGGAAGCATCGCGCCGAGAATCGCTGCGACAAGAAAAAGCCATTGCATAAGGACCTCCACGAGCTGAAAGTTCGTCAAGGCAACGTGAAGCAGCCCAACGTTGAGTTGACGCGGCGGCGCGAATCAAAGCACCCTCAGCCGAACCGAGCAAGTTGCGAGAAGCGCTCCCGCCGCTCGCGTCCAACGATTTGTTCGATGCGCCGTGATTGGAACGCGCTATGCCAATGAGTCGGTAACTGCACAAGCCGCATGTCCGACTACTCTGTCGCCATCCTTCAACATTGAAGACCTGGGAGTCCAACCCGCATTCAATCGAGCATCGAGAATTTCGTTCGCCGTCGGTAGATGATCCCACACGGCAACTGCCGTGACGCCACCGAGTCACGTCGTGTCATAGACGAGCACAAGCCCATCACGCCAGGGAACGATAACATCATGCGTGAATTCGTCCTGAACGATGACCTCTGCGACAACAGAAGGGATGAATGTCCCACGCGGATGATCCAACGCCCAAGCCATCACATCCTTCAGATTTTCCTGATCCGACAACTCTCTGGCGATGCCGGCGATTGTTTCGGGTGCAAGGTTGGCGTGGTTCAGGACGCGCATTGGTGTATTAAAAAAGTAGCATCGAACGGTTGAGTTGACGCGGCGGCGCGAATTCAATCAAGCATCGCCGGACCAGTCATGATGCGAAACACGCTCCCGCCGCTCGCGTCCAACGATTTGTTGGGTGCCCCGTCGTCAGACGCCGGCCAATCATTTGGTGGTGGCCGCGGCGATGGGCGAAGCGAAGTTCGTACCGCGGGTTTATATTTTTTCAGGATAACAAGAGCAATGATTGCCGTAACGCTGACGCCTAAGTCAACGGGTACATCCTGGACACCGACACCGATAAAGATCTGATTATTGCCGAAGAAAGCGGTCTGAAATCCAAAGAAGGAAGATGAAGCGTGCAACCAGAAATCAAAGCCGAAGCTGAACATAAATATGAGCGCAGGGGAGATGATCTTAGGTAGTTGAATTGCCTGAACTGCCATAGATGCCTTGCGGCCAAACGATGTTCCACGCCATAGCGTAATACCCGCCACAACCGCGACGATACCAATGAATGATTCAGCGAGCGCCACAAGGACAGCGAAGATGCCTGCTATTTGAGTCACAGCCGACGACGTTTGAGTCACAAGTTTCCAGCCCATGATTGCCACGATGAATAGGCCGCCAATGATTTGGAGCACCGCGATTATTCTGATCGGTACCTTAGACATTTAAGCGAGGGCACCCAACGGTTGAGTTGACGCGGCGGCGCGAATCAAAGCACCCTCCGCCGCACCACGCAAGTTGCGAGAGGCGCCCCCCCTCGCGTCCAACGATTTGTTCGGCGGCACCGTTTACAGAGAATCCTCGACGTCACCGCACTTGTCGCGAAATTCCAGTTTGTGTTTCGTCGCATCGGGTTTTTCGTCAGCGCGCAAGGGTATACCAGGTTTGTCCCAATCAGTAGGTCGGACCCATTGAACACCATAGTACGTTGGCATATCGTCAATTTCGCCAGTATGACGGACTATGCGCCAAGCGACGCGCCATCGACCGGTGTCGTCCGGTTGTGATGTACTTGTCGCGTCAACGCTGCTTCCGGTGATTGTAAGATAACCGGGTTTTTGGTCGTGCCAGTGTTCCCAAACAAACGTTCGGGCAGTAACAAAGATTCCCGCGCGATCGATTTCGTAAGCAAACATCGGCTTCGGGTCAGAGAGATCTCTTCTTTCAGCGCAGAGAAAGCTTTCGTAAATGAGCGGCTCCTGCCGGAATCATAATCCCTTCGCGTGCGGTATTATGCGTCGATGATGGCGAAGAGAAAGCTGCTCGATCAAGTGAGCGATGTTGCTCGCTTCAGACACCTTAGTCTCAGGACCGAGGAAGCCTATCGCAATTGGATTAAGCGCTACATCTTTTATCACGGCAAGCGTCACCCAAAAGAACTGGACGCCGAGCATGTGCGTTCCTTCCTTACCCACCTGGCGGTAAACGAGAAGGTCTCTGCTTCGACTCAGAACCAGGCGTTCAACGCGCTGCTGTTTCTTTACCGGCAAGTGCTGAAGACGGCGCCGCTGAATATCGAGGGCGTCGAACGCGCGCGTCACTCGCGCAGATTGCCGGTGGTCTTCACGAAGGCAGAGGCAACCGCCGTTATTGCCCAGGGCAGTAGCCCGCGCGTAAGCAAGGGCGTAGTCCAGGTGTCTCGCGCCAACGCCCTCCCTAACGGTCGGGCTACGGCCCCGATCTACGCGCCCACGCCCCTACATCGCGCGCCCGCGGCCCGCCGACTAGATCGCCATGTGCGAAGTTTGACCGTCCCGATCGGCTTGATCCGGCCTACATGTGCAGCGACGAGACGTCGCTCCTTTTGTCCCTGTGTAGCGGGCGGGCCGGCAGAAACAAAAAGCATTACTTGAAAAACTCGAT
>WNFD01000776.1_pt1 | contig 31746 bp, 28 predicted proteins | sample 5400491 | NCBI WGS metagenome assembly WNFD01 (sample SAMN13153343, study PRJNA577476) | soil metagenome | isolation source: 120 cm saprolite under Douglas fir tree site 2 hole 2 replicate 2 | place: USA:California | collected 2015-04-18 | reverse complement strand
GTGCGCGCGCTCCCGTGGGAAGCCCGTGTTCAGCTCGATATAGCTCGCCACGCCGATCCCGCGATGGCGCCCCCGCCGGCGCGCCTCGGCGCGACGCGCCTCGAACCCCGCCCAGTCCGCGAGGACCACCGACCGATCGAAGGCGGCCAGGTAGTCGCCGCTGTCGTAGAGCGTGCCGACCGCGTTGCGGTACGGCATGGCGCTCGCCGGTACGAGGTTCTTCCGTCGCAGCTCGAGCCGATCGAAGCCGTGCCGGCGCGCGGCGAGGTCGATCAGCCGCTCCGTGACGAACATGATCTCTGGGCGTCCCGCGCTCCGATACGGAGTGGTCGGGGACGTGTTGGTGACCACGGCCCGGCCGCGGATCGAGACGGCGGGAACACGGTAGACGGTGCCCGTGAGGGCCATGCCCTTGTTGAGCGGGTGGAACGAGACGGCGTGCGCGCCGACGTTGCTGGTGTTCGCGGCGCGAAGGGCGAGGAAATGGCCCTGGGCGTCCAGGGCCAGCTCGGCGCGCACGGCGAGGTCGCGGCCGTGGTAGTCGGCGAGGAACGCCTCCCGGCGCTCACTCGTCCACTTGACGGGGCGGCCGACACGGCGTGCCGCCCACGCCACCAGGGCAAACTCCGGATAGCAGCTGTTGCGCGTCCCGAAATTCCCGCCGACGTCGCCCGCCATCACACGCACCGCGCTCTCCGGGACGCCGAGGGCTCCGGCCACGCCGGTCTGCGTGCGCCCGAGACCGCCGGCGCCCGCATGCACGGTGTAGCGGCTACTCGCGGGATCCCAGACACCCACCGCCGCGCGGGGCTCCATCGGCACACCGGTGACGCGGTGCACCCACGTCTCGAACCGCACGACGTGGGCCGCGCGCCCGAACGCGGCGTCCACGGCCGCGGCATCGCCCCCCTCGGAATCCACGCAGACGTTGGATGACATGTCCTCATAGAGCACGGGGGCGTCAGAAGCGGCGGCGGCGATGCTCGCCGTCACCGCGGGCAGCGGCGCCCAGTCGACGGTGATGCGCTCGGCGCCGTCGCGGGCGGCCGCGGGCGTCGCGGCGACGACCACGGCCACCACCTCGCCCACGAAGCGCACCCGGTCGGCGGGAATCGACGGGTGGGGAGCGATGAAGGTCACGTCGCCGGGGCGGACCATCTCCTCGTGGGGATTCCCCGGCATCGGGCTATGGGTGAGTGGCTTCATACCGTCGGCGACGGCGTCCTCGCCGGTGAGCACCGCGATCACCCCCGGCGTGGCGAGAGCCGCCGCGGTGTCAATGCGCCCGATGCGCGCGTGGGCGTGCGGGGAGCGCACGAAGCACGCGTAGGCCTGGCCGGGCAGGTTGACGTCATCGCTGTAGCAGCCCGCGCCCACGAGCAGGCGCGCGTCCTCCTTGCGCAGGACGGGCTTGCCGATTCCTTCGCGGGCCGAGTGGGTTCGCGACTGGAGGAAGGACACGCGGGTGGACACCTAGGACATGATCATGTGCCGCAGTCGGCAAGCCAGCACTCGCGGCCAGGAAAGGCGACGCCGGACGAACTCGACGATTTGCTCAGCATATCTCTTGGTCGGCACACCAGTATATGCGGAGAGGGACCGGTACGTCCGAGAGCACTCGGAGATCGCTTATACTCCTGAGGCACTCTCGACGAAAGGAGCCCGTGCGTGGCCAGGATCAACGAGGCCTTCCTGAACCTCCAGGCGAGCTATCTCTTCGCTGAGGTCAAACGGCGCAGCCAAGCCTATCGCGAGGCGCACCCCGATGCGCGGCTGATCGACCTGGGGATCGGCGACGTCACGCTGCCGCTTCCGCCGGCGGTGGTCCGGGCCCTGGAGGTGGCCGTCCGCGAGCAGGCGAGCGCCGAGACGCTCAAAGGCTATGGCCCCTACATAGGCTACGAGTTCCTCCGCGGCGAGATCGCCGCCCACGACTTCGGCGAGCGTGACGTCAAGCTCGGCGCCGACGAGATCTTCGTGAGTGACGGCGGCAAGAGTGACGCCGCGAACATCCAGGAGCTGTTCGCGCAGGACTCCGTCGTGGCCCTGATGGACCCCGCCTATCCGGTGTACGCGGACGCCAACGTGATGGCCGGCCGATCGCGTCCCGCCGACAGCACGGGCCGCTATGCCGACTTCGTGTACCTTCCGTGCACCGCGGAGAACGACTTCCAGCCGGCATTGCCCGATCGGCACGTCGACCTGATCTACCTCTGCTACCCGAACAATCCGACGGGCGCGGTGATGACGCGCGCGGCGCTCGGGCGCTGGGTCGACTATGCTCGCGCCCACGAGGCGGTGATCGTCTACGACGCCGCCTACGAAGCGTACATCCGGGACTCCGAGATCCCGCGCTCGATCTACGAGATCGCGGGGGCGCGCGAGGTGGCCATCGAATCCCGCAGCTTCTCGAAGAGCGCCGGATTCACCGGCTTGCGGATGGCCTACACGGTCGTGCCGCGCGAGGCGCAGGGGCGGACGGCAGATGGCCGTGGCGTGAGCCTGAACCAGCTCTGGCTCCGCCGACAGTCGACGAAGTCGAACGGTCCGCCGTATGTCATCCAGCGCGCGGCCGCGGCTGTCTACACGCCGGAGGGCCAGCAGCAGGTCCGAGCCCTGATCGACCACTACATGGAGAACGCCCGCATCATCCGCGCGGGCCTGGAGGCGGCTGGTCTCACTGTGTACGGCGGGCGCAATGCACCGTACATCTGGATCCGCACGCCGGCGGGCGTGTCGTCGTGGGATTTTTTCGATCGCCTCCTGGCCGAAGCGCAGGTGATCGGCGTGCCCGGATCCGGCTTCGGCCCGAGCGGCGAGGGCTACTTCCGCGTCACGGCCTTTGGCTCCCGAGCGCAGAGTGCCGAGGCGGTCGAGCGCATCGCGGCCCGCCTGCGCGGATAGCTGGCGATATGCCGGGGCGCTGCCTCGGCGCCTCGCCTCGGCGGTCAGCGCGCTCCGCCCAGCGGCAGGGTGAGCACGGGGCTGACCCCGGTCTTCCCCGTCAGCTCGAGACGCGCGAGCTCCACCAGGAGCGAGAAGGTGGCCTTGGTGTCGTGGTCCGTCTGATCGATGTAGAACCAGTACCCCTTGTAGAGGATGGCGACATGGGCACGAGGTGGCCGCTTGTCGCTGGCGACCGAGTACACGCGGAAAAGGTCCACCGTCAGGCGCTGCCAGTCGAAGGGCTGGCCCGACGGGTCGCGCGTCACCGTGACCAGACCCGCGGCGGCGTGCTCGGAGGGGATCTCGATCCCGTGGCTCACGTAATAGAGTGCCTGCAGGAGCGAGCGAGTCTCCAGGTCGATGCTGGTCACGCCCTCGCTCGGATACGTGGACGGAAATGGGTTGAGCTTCTCCTGGGTGATGGGAAACTTGGTGACGCCCCGCTTGAGTCGGAACACCTCCGTGACCTCGCGCACCTCCGCCGACTCCATGGCCCGCGGATCCAGGAGCAGGACGGGCTGCGGGGTCTTCTTGAACAGGGTCCACGCGGTGCCCCGCTCGTCGAGCCTGTACTCGTAGCCGCTCTTGGCAGCCTCGACCATGTCCCGAGCGGTGACGCTTCCGGCAGGCAGAGGGCTTCCCTGCGCCTCGCTCCGCTCCTCCACGCCGAACACGAGCTGACCGCGGTCCTGCAGCGCCTGCAGAGCCCGGACTCCCCGCAAGAACTCCTGGTACGTGGGCGCGAGCTTCGGGGTGGGCCCACTCGCCGTCTGGGCATTGGGCACCCAGTTGAGGTTCTCCAGATACAGGCGAAACACGGTGGCGATCGGCCACGTAGTCTTGGCGAGGTAGAGGATCCCGTCAAGAGGGATGGGGGTGAAGAGCTTGCGCGTGAACTCCTGATCGTCGAGCGGAGTCAAGGTGAAGGTCGGGCGATCGGCCCCCGCGATGCCCAGCTGGGGCAGGACGGCGGCGTAGCTCTTGGCCACTTCCGCCCCGGACGCGACGAAGAACGGCGTCAGCTGGAAGTTCTTGGTCAGCTCGTACTGGGCGGCGATGGCGGAGACGGCCAGGCTGCTGGGCGTATCCGTATACCGCAGCCGCACGATGTTGAGGAGCAGCTCCTCCTCGCTCGTCGCCTTCACCGTCTCGTTGTACTGGAGCCGGCTCTCGTGCAAGGCCCCCGGGCCGAGAGACGAGCACCCGGCGGCGAGAATGGAAGCGATGACGATCCGGGCCATCCACGTCGTGCCGTCGGTCATGTTCGCCATGAGGTCTTCGCCTCCTCCGTCATTGATGCCTGCCGGACCGATCGACACGATATAGCCGGGGACGGCCCTGACAATCAAGCGGCCGGTGCGGACAGCCGCTGCTCATGCGGTCGCGGCGTGGCTCAGAGGCCTTCGCAAGCGTGAGGGGGTGACACGCCGGAGCACCACCTTGCCCGCGCCCACGAAGGTGCCCAGGGCCGCGAAGGCGTCCCTCAGGCCACCCAGCGCCTCGTCCTGATCCAGGCGTTCTCCACCCGTGGGCGGCGTCTTCCCTGTCGCGAACCACGGCTCGAAGTGGACGTGTCGAATCTCCAGCCGCCCCTCGGCGCGGTGGCTCTTGGCGTCGACACGGCCGATGAGATGACCGTGATGAAGGATGGGCAGCGTGTAGTAGCCGTGCACCCGCTTGTGGCCGGGGGTGTAGACCTCGATGCGGTAGTCGAAGCCGAAGAGGCGCGCCACCCGGTCGCGATACCACAGGAGCGAGTCGAAGGGCGAGAGCAGGGTCGTCCCGCGCGATGGCGCCGGCGCTCGCCGTGCCCGGGCGAGGGCGGGGAGGTCGCGCGTGAGGGCGAGCCAGCGGCCCGGCCGGCCTTCGATCTCGAGCGCCGTCACCTCGCCACCCTCGATCATCGCGCCAAGCGCGGCGCGGCGCGGACCCGGCCCGAAGCGCGGGAAGGTCAGATAGTGGGTCAGGTCCAGCTCCGTCGCCGCGCCCATGGCGTGCAGCGAGCGCTCGATGTGCCAGCGCTGGAAGTCCCCGGACGAGACGGGCTCGCAGCCGAGCGCGTCGGGAATTGCGCGCTCCAGGAGATCGAAGCGCTTCTGGAAGTGCTGCCGCGAATGAATGGTCAGCGCCCCGGTCATCCACAGGTAGTGCAGCGCGTGCTGCACGGGCCGCCAGCTCCACCATCCGGCGGCCCCCGCCGGGCGCCGGCCCTCGAAATCTCCTTGGGCCATCGGGCCATTGGCGAGCACGGCCGACTTCACGCGCTCCAGCACCTTCGCGTTCCGGCGGAGCCACCTGGACCAACCGGTGTGGCGGAGACGGTAGTCGAGCATGGCGCGTCGCCACCAGGGCAGCATGGTGGTCGGGACGAGGCAGGCGGCGTGGGCCCAGTACTCGAAGAGGAGACGGCGACGATAGACGATCCGGTCGAGCCACGCGCGATCGTAGGGGCCGAAGCGGCTCCATACCGTGAGGTAGTGGGCGCGATCCAGCACGTTGATCGAGTCCAGCTGGATACCGCCCACGTCCTCGACGAAGCGGCCGAGCCGATTTGCGGTGAGGGTCAGCGCGCGCGGCCGCGCGAGGTGCTGACGCTGGAGAAAGAGGGTGGTCACCGCGCGCAGCGGAATGGACGGATCGGGCATCCCGACCGAGAGAGTACCACCGCGGAGCGGCGGCACCTGGGGTAGGATACGGCCATGGCCGGCGCGGAGTACCGCACGTTCCGCGATTTCTATCCCTTCTATCTCAGCGAGCACAGCAAGAGCGGCACCCGGCGCCTGCACTTCGCGGGCACGCTGCTCGTCCTCCTCACCCTCGGGTATGCGCTCGTCGCGCAGCGGTGGCGCTTCCTTGCGCTGCTGCCTGTGTTCGGCTACGGCTTCGCCTGGGTCGCCCACTTCGCGGTGGAGCGGAACCGGCCCGCGACCTTCCAGTACCCGCTCTACAGTCTCGCCGGCGACTTCCGCATGTTCGCCGACATGCTCCGCGGCCGCGTCGCTTTCTGAATCAGGTCGCCCCGTCCGCCTCGAGCGCCTTGATCTCGGCCTCGTCGTAGCCCAGCTCCTTCAGGATCTCGCCGCGGTGCTGCCCGAGCACGGGGGCGACAGCGATCACCGTCTTCGAGGCCGAGAGCTTGATGGGATTGCCCACGGTGACGTAGCGCCCGCGCACCGGATGCTCGACTTCCACGATCATGTCCCGGGCGCGGAGGTGCGGATCGGTCATCACCTCGCCGGTGTCGAGACAGGCGCCGCAGGGGACCCCGGCGCCGGCGAGAATCTTGACGACCTCGTGCTTGGAGCGCTCCAACGTCCACCCTTCCACGAGGGCATTGACCTCGTCCCTGCGTTGCCAGCGGGCCTCCGGCGTCTCGTAGCGCGCATCCCCGATGAGATCCCCGCGTCCGATGGCGCGCAGGAACGGATGCCACATCTGCTGCTGGGTGAAGATGAAGACGTAGTCATTCGGCCCGCCGGGATGGCAGCGATACGTGGTCCCCGGCACGCTCGTCCCGAGCTGATTGCCCGTTCGCGCCGCAGGCTTGCCGAGGCGCTGGTGATCGCGGAGGCTCACGCGGATGAGGTTCACCACCACGTCCTGCATGGAGACCTCGACCTTCTGGCCCTCGCCGCTCGCGTGGCGCTGCATGAGCGCGGCGAGGATCCCGATCACGCAGTGCATGCCCGTGCCGGAGTCTCCGATGGAGGGCCAGACATACGTGGGCGGGCCGTCGGGGAAGCCCGTGACGCTCATGCCTCCGCCCATGGCCTGGGCGATCGGCTCATAGCTCTTGTAGTCGCTGTACGGTCCGTAGGAGCCGAACCCCTTGATGCTCGCGTACACGAGGCGCGGGTTGAGCGCTTTCACGGCGGGATAGCCGAAGCCCAGGCGATCGAGGACGCCCGGCCCGAAGTTCTCGAGGAGCACGTCGGCCGTCTTCAGGAGGGCGCGAAAGACGTCCTTGCCGCGGGGGTGCTTCAGGTTGAGAGGGAGACTCCGCTTGTTGGCGTTGAAGGAGAGGAAGAAGAGGCTGTCGGAGTCCGCCCGATCCCGATGCGTGTGGCGCGCCGGATCGCCCCGCTCCGGCTCTTCGACCTTGACGACGTCGGCCCCCAGCCACGCGAGCATCTGGCCGCAGGAGGGTCCCGCCTGGTTGTTCGTGATGTCGACCACCCGGATTCCCGAGAGGGCCTGACTCATCCGCCGCCTCCCCGGAGCGACGGGGCCGCGTGAGAAGACCGAGGATCAGCGAGCATCCGGCGGCGCCACGACCACGTCCTCGTACCGATGCCGCTTGGTGATGAGCTTGGAGTGGTGGAAGACATCGAGGGCGACCTCGAAGGCCGGGCGCGTGATCTCGACGTGGGGCGTCCAGCAGCCGAGCTTCTGGTAGTACGCGATGGTCGAGGTGAGCACGGCCTGGTCGATCTCGGGGAAGAACGAGGCCTCGGCCTCGGCGACCTTCGCCGCCGGCATCTCGATGAGCCAGGCGCGCGCTTTCCGGTAGGCGCGCATGAAGCGCTTGGCCGCCTCCGTGCCCAGCCATTCTCGCGTGGCGGCCAGGCTCGAGAAGGCCACCGGCCCGATCGCCTCGCCTACCGAGGCGACGACGTGACCCACGCCGTCGTGCTCGAGCTGCTGGGGCGCGGGGCCCTGCTGGTGGATGTAGTCGCCGTCGCCCTTCCGGAACGCCTGATCCATCTGCGCGCTGGGAAGATCGACGGCCGTGATCGCCGCGAAGTCGAGGCCGCGACGATGACACGCGTACTTGAACATGGCCAGCGGCTGGCCGCCGTGGTCGACGAGCACCCGCTTGCCCTTGAGCTTGTCCCACGTGAAGGAGGGGTCGGCCGCGCGTCCCGTGAGGAGGAAGCCGTCCTTCTCGTTGATCTGGGCGAAATGCACGACGGGCGGACGCTGCCCCTTCTCGAGCGGGCCGAAGCCCTGCGAGGGCGCCGACTGGGCAACCTGCACTGTCCCGTTCACGAGTCCCTCGATGGCCGACTTGCCCGGCGGAGCGATCGAGTGCTTCGGCTCGAACCCCTCGGCCTTCAGGAAGCCGCCCGCGATCGTGGCGATCAGAGGCGAGTAGAACGCGGAAAAGCGCGTGAACTGGATGCTGATCTGGTCACTCAACGACGCCTCCCGGGGTGCACGGTGGACGGCTTGGCTCGCTCGATCGGCGCGGGTAGGATCGCGCTCCCCATCGCCGGAGTCAAGGCGTCACCCCATGGCAACGGGCACTGCGAAGGGCGACACCCGAGGTAGGATACCGCCATGGCCATGGCCACCTCACTGCCCCGCCCGTTCCCGTCATGATATTTCCCGTCGTCGAGAAGATCCTGAAGACCGACAGGCACAAGACCTTCTATCTGGCCTGTGGCGCCGAGGACACCCCGCTGATGGTGTTCGTGCACGGCTGGCCGGAGCTCTCTATCAGCTGGCGGCATCAGCTGCCCTGCTTCGCAGATCTCGGGTTCCGCGCCGTCGCGCCGGACATGCGGGGCTATGGCCGATCGAGCGTGCATTCGCGTCACGAGGACTACGCGCTGGAGCAGTCCGTCGCGGACATGATCGAGCTGCTCGACGCGCTGGGCACGGAGAAGGCCATCTGGGTCGGCCATGATTGGGGGAGCCCGGTGGTGTGGAGCCTGGCCAGCCATCATCCCGAGCGATGCTTCGGCGTGGCCAACCTCTGTGTGCCGTACCTGGCGCAGGGCTTTGCTCCCCGGACCCTCGTCCCCCTCGTCGACCGCGCCCTCTATCCCGACGCGCAATTCCCCGCGGGGCAGTGGGAGTACCAGCTCTTCTACGAGGAGAGCTTCGACAAGGCGCGGGCCGCCTTCGAGGCCAACGTCTCCAACACCGTCAAGGCCCTGTTCAGAAAGGGGAGCGCGAGCGGCAAGGGCAAGCCCTCCCGCACCGCGCACGTGCGTCGGGACGGCGGCTGGTTCGGCGGCAAAGGTCAGGCGCCCGAGGTGCCGATGGACACGGATGTGCTCACGCCGGGGGACTTTGACAAGTACGCGGCCGCCCTCGAGAGGAACGGCTTCTTCGGCCCGGACTCCTGGTACATGAACAACACGCGCAATCTCGAGTTCGCGCGCAAGGCCGTGAATGGCGGCACCTTGAGCCTTCCCGCCTTGTTCCTCCACGGGGAGTACGATTACACGTGCGAGACCGTGGCCTCCCGTCTGGCGGATCCCATGCGGAAGGATTGCCGGAACCTGACCGAGGTGATCGTGCCATCCGGGCACTGGATGGCGCAGGAGAAACCGGTGGCCGTGAATGCCGCCCTCGCCAAATGGCTGGCCGTGCAGCTCCCGGAGGTGTGGCCTCTCTGAAGGCCGGCCCTGCACGCGCGCGGAAGGAAGCCGACTCGGCGTCTGCCCCGTCCACTTTTCGGGACATTGAGTCGTGCTGTCGCCAGCCGTATAGTGAAAGACGGAGGGACCGATGATGACGACGTTATTGGATAGCGAGCTCCAGACCTACGAGAAAAATCGCGAATCACTACTAGGCTCCTCGGAAGGCAAATTTGTCCTTGTCAAAGGGGATCGCATCATCGGAGTTTACGACTCAAAGATGGACGCGATTACCGAGGGATACCGTCAATTTGGCAATGTGCCCTTCCTGGTAAAGCAGGTTCAGAAGATCGAGACTCCACAGAACCTGGTATCTAACCTCCTAGGGGTTTAGGCTGCCTTCCTTTACCTCACAGATCCCCAATTTGCAGGGGATTGGCCCCGTCGTCATCGACACAGGCGCCACTGGAACTGTCATCCAACAGGGTCTACCAGCTCAACTTGGCCTTCAGCCCATTGGCGTTACCTACATCAACACGCCTTCTTCTACAAATGTCCCATGCCACGAGTACTAGTTCGCTTGATTTTTCCGAACAATGTACTTGCCGAGACAACAATGATCGAGGCCCCACTTCAAGGTCAACACATCCAGTGCCTGGTCGGTCGAGACGTTCTTGCACATGCAGTCTTCGTCTACATCGGATACGGAAACTTATTCAGCTTGAGTTTCTAAGAAGCCGATCCGCCCGTCATGAGAGCCGGGGATCGGAGCCTGGCCGGCGGTTCATCTTCTGGTACAGAAGCCCGACGAGCAACAGAACCACGCCGAGAAGAAGGAATGAGAGCATCCGGTAGAGCGTCTTGACGGAGGCGAGGTCGACCACGAAGACCTTGAAGATCGTCAGGCCCAGGAGACCGAGGGCGCCGTAGCGCAGCGGCGCGGAGCGGCGAAGGAATCCCCAGGCGAGGACTGCCGCCGCGTAGAGCGTCCACAGCAGGGAGAGGCCCACCTGCGTTCTCCAGCGGATCTCGGTCCGGAGACCGCGTCGCGACGCTCCCGGCTTCGCGTCTTGCAAGAGCGCGTTCTGATAGCGGGTCCAGCCCTGGCTCAGCACGAAGAGCAGCACCACGCCCGCCGTGCCCGAAACGGTGCGGCCCACGGCGCCCGCGTGCACGGACGCGCCCGAGCCCGCCAGCCAGCGACCCGCCAGCCCGATCACCGCGCAGGCCACGATGCGCACGACGAGGTAGCGGTTGAGCAGATCCTCGGCCGCGGCCTTGGCCATGCTGTCGTCGGCCACGAGCACGCGCAGGAGCAGCGTCAGCGCAGCCAGCGGCACCACGACCGCGAAGGTCGGCGAGGCGATGAGGCGAGACAGCGCGCCCAGCACCAGGACCTGGGCGGCGAGAAGCCCGGCCGGCCAGAGTCCGGACGGCTCCCGCCACAGCAGGATCGAGAGCGTCTGGGAAGCAAGGACCCACAAGACGGCCCTCAGCACCTCCGGCTTCGTGGTCAAGAGCTGATCGCCACGCAGCGAGAGCGCGAGCTGTCCGGCTACCACGATGGCGGCGACGGTCAAGAGATGCGCGAGAAAGGTCGCGTTCCACACGGTCGGCCAGTTCGGGGAGGCCCACGTGTCGCCCCCCCACACCCGCAAGACGGCCAGGATGAGCGCGGCCGAGCCGCCCCAGGCGGCGACAGGCGTAGCCACGCGGGGAGCGAGCCACAGGAGCACGGCGCCCTCCGCCGCCCAGGCGAGGGTGATCCACGGCCCCTTGAGGGCCAGGGGGATGGCCAGTGTCACGAAAACGCACGCCACTCCGATGAGCACGCCGACGGTGGCTTCATCGCCCGGCACGCGGCGGCGGTAGATGCCGGCCACGATCGTGTACAGGATGGCCAGGGCCAGCGCCACCGGCGCTTCCAGCACGGGCCGCCACGCCTCGAGGGTGACGTAGACCGCCCAGAAGTAGCCCGCCGCCGTGCCGGCCACGATGAGGAGATCGACCTCGCGAAGGCGGCGCCCCTGGCTCCACTCGCGCGCCAGGGGCGTGAGGAGGAAGAGGACGAAGAGCGCGGTGAGAAGGGCCAGACGCACCACCGGCGTCTCCGCCTCGGGCTGGCGCGTGAAGGTGGGGACGAGCAGCAGCACGGTGCCGGCCCAGGCGAGACGGTTCAGCGCGCTCCAGGTCCGGAAGCGCGCGATGGCGAGCACGAGGAAGTCGAGGACGGTGAGGTATCCCATGAGCACGCGCTCGTTGGGCTGATCGCTGGCGAGGAGCACGGGAGTGAGGAGCCCGCCCAGCAGCGCGAGCACGGCTGTCACCTGCCGCTCCGAGATGACCGCGACCATGGTGCCGAGCACGGTGACGACGAACATGAGCCCGAAGGCCGCGCCCACGCGCAGGAGCTCGTAGTAGGCATAGCCCGCGTAGAGCGACAGGTAGCAAAGGCCGAGACCCAGGCCCGAAAGCCCCTCGGAGAGAAAGGGGACATCGCGCCTGCGGTGGAGCACGAGGCCCGCCAGCAAGGAGGCGAGGCCTGCGGCGAGCCCCAGGCCGAGCCTCGCGCGAGGGCCGATCAGGTTGTTCTCGATGGACCACTTCACCGCGAACGACGCGGCGAAGAGAATGGCGACCACGCCGACCCAGGTGGCCCAGCGCGCGCCGATCCGCTGCTCGAGATCCAATCGCGGCGGTGGGGCGGGCTCGGGCGGGGCGGGCGCGTGCGCGACGGCGTCCCGGATCGAGGTGGCGGCCGCGGCCTCCGCGGGAGCCACGGCGGGCTCGGAGGCCGACGGCGGAACGGAGACGACGGGCTCGGGTCCAGTTGGGATCGAAGGTGACGGGATCTCGGAGGGCGTCGGGGAGACGTCCGGCGTCGGAGCGCGAGGCTGGGACTGCTGCTCGAGGGTCCAGACCCGGTAGAGGAGGTCGCGGATCCTTTCCTCGAGGGCAGCGATGCGCTCCGCCGGCGTCGGCTGCCCCGGGCGAGGCCGGTACTCGCGCAGCACTTTGAGGGACACGGCCAGCGCACCAACCGCCACGAAGAGGGCCAGTAACGCCATGCTGCGAGGAGCCTACACCAGAACTTCGAGAGGTCGGGAGCCATTTCCGGCACTGGGTCAATTTGCTTCGCCAGATCCACTCAGCCCTCGCCTCGCAGCGGAGCCGCTCAGCTCGAAATGCCACGTTGCGAGCGGGCCGGCAAGCCCTCAACGTACACCCACGTACGCCTCGGGCTGCCGGCCCGCTTGCGCGTGGCAGTTCGAGCCGAGGGCGCAGCCCGAGGCGAGGGCTGAGTGGATCTGGCTCGCAACTTGCCCCAGTGCCACGACCCAAACTGACCCACTACCCCGTCTCCCTCGCCTGCGCGCCGCCACGACCCGCCGGGCTATAATCGGTAGCCCTTATGGACGCGCCGCTCGCCGGTCTCCTCGTCGCCGACCTGACCCAGAACGTGGCCGGCCCCACCTGCACCCAGATCCTGGGCGACATGGGCGCGGACGTGATCAAGGTCGAGCGTCCCGGCCGCGGCGACGACGCCCGGGCCTGGGCGCCGCCCCTCTGGGGAGAGGAGAGTGCCACCTTCATGAGCTTCAACCGCAGCAAGCGGAGCCTGGCCGTGGACATGAAGGTCGAAGACGGACGGGCCATCCTCGAGCGCCTGATCCAGCGCGCCGACGTCCTCGTCCAGTCGCTCCGCGCGGGGGCCATCGAGGAGCTGGGGCTCGGCTGGGAGCGCGCGCGGACGCTCAATCCGCGGCTCGTCTACTGCTCGATCACGGCCTTCGGCACGCAGGGACCGCTCAGCGACCGGCCCGGGTACGATCCGCTCATGCAGGCCTATGGCGGGCTCATGTCCGTCAATGGGCACGCGGGGCAGCCGCCGGCGCGCGTGCCCGTCTCCATCGTGGACATGGGCACGGGCATGTGGGCGGTCATTGCCATCCTGGGGACCTTGCGGGAGCGCGAGCGCACGGGCCGCGGCGCCAACGTGACGACGGCGCTCTTCGAGACGGCCTTGGCCTGGACCACCTTTCAGATGACGCACTACTTCGCCACCGGTGAGATCCCGCAGCCGCAAGGCTCCGGCACCGCGATGATCTGCCCCTACGAGGCCTTCCCCACGCGGGATGCCTGGGTCATGATCGCCGCGGGCTCCGACGCGCTCTTCGTCAAGGCGGCCACCGCGCTCGGCGCCCCCGAGCTGCCGCGCGATGCGCGCTTCGCCGACAATCCAGCGCGCGTCGCGCATCGCGGCGAGCTCTTCGACGCGCTGTCGCGGATCACGCGCGGGCTCGCGAGCGCCGAGGTCCTTGCGCGGCTCCAGGGCGCCGGCGTGCCGTGCGCGCCCATCTTGACCCTCGACCGGGTCGCCGCGGAGCCTCAGACCGAAGCGAGCGGCATGCTGATCTCCGCCAAGCATCCGCGCCTCCCCGACTACCGCACCGTCGGGCTGCCCGTGCGCTGGGACGGCGAGCGGCCCGGCGTGGCCCGCGTGCCTCCGCTCCTCGGCGAGCATACCGCCGAGGTGCTGGGCGCTCTCGGCTACGACGAAGCGGCCGTCAAGGATCTCGCGAGGCGCCATGTCATCCAGCTATAAGACGATCAACGTCTCGGCCTCACCCGATGGCCACGTCGTCACCGTCGAGCTCAACCGGCCCGAGGCGCTCAATGCCATGAACACGGCCATGGGCGAGGATCTCTTGCGCTGCTTCGAGGCCTTCCAGTGGGACAAGAGCGCGCGCTGCGTGGTCTTCACGGGCGCCGGGGCCAAGGCCTTCTGCGTGGGCGGCGACTTGAAAGAGCGCGAGGGCATGACGGACGAGACGTGGCGCGCCCAGCACGCCATCTTCGAGGCGGCCGCGGCCAAGGTGCTCCACTGCCCCATGCCCGTGATCGCCGCCGTCGAGGGCTTCGCCATGGGCGGTGGCTGCGAGCTGGCCGTGCTCTCCGATTTCATCGTCGCCTCGGAGACGGCCGTCTTCGCGGTGCCCGAGGTGACGCGCGGGATCTTTCCCGGCATCGGTGGGACGCAATTGCTCCCGCGCATCGTCGGGGCGCCGCTGGCCAAGGAGATGATCTTCACGGGGCGCCGCGTGCCCGCGGCGGAGGCCAAGGCCATGGGCCTCGTGAACCATCTCGTCCCTGCCGGCCAGGCGCGCGCCAAGGCCCTCGACATCGCCCAAGTCATCGCGGACAACGGGCCCATCGCCGTCCGCCAGGCCAAGAAGGCCGTGAGCTGGGGGAGCGAGACCGACCTCGAGACGGGCATGGCCCTGGCCATCGAGGCCTACAATGTCACCGTCACCACCGACGACAGGCTCGAGGGCGTGCGCGCCTTCAACGAGAAGCGCAAACCGAACTTCAAAGGAAAGTAGTTCGAGCTGAGACGGGGCCCGCGGTTCGAGCTGAGCGACGAAGTCGTGAGGCGAGAGCTGAATGGATCACGCAGGCGTGGCAGTGCGAGCCGGACGGCGAAGCCGTGAGGCGAGGGCTGAGTAGATTCCCGGCGAGGCGAGGGCTGAATAGGAGGTTCTATGAAAGACATGAGCTTCGCGCTCACCGACGATCAGAAGGCGCTCAAGACCGCGGTCTACGACCTGTGCAAGCAGTACACGGGCGAGTACTGGCGCGAGCTGGACGTCAAGCGCGAGTACCCGGACGCGTTCATCAACGACCTGACCAAGGCGGGCTATCTCGCCGTCCTCATCCCGCAGGAGTACGGGGGGGCGGGCCTCGGCATCATGGAGGCGGCGCTCATCCTGGAAGAGATCAACCGCTCGGGGGGCAACGGCGGAGCCTGCCACGCGCAGATGTACATCATGGGCACCGTGCTGCGCCACGGCTCCGAGCAGCAGAAGCGCCAGTACCTGCCCAAGCTCGCCACCGGCGAGCTGCGCCTGCAGGCCTTCGGCGTGACCGAGCCCAACGCGGGGTCGGACACGACCAAGCTGCAGACCACGGCGATCAAGAAGGGCGATCGCTACGTGGTCAACGGCCAGAAGATGTTCATCTCGCGCGTGCTCCAGTCCGACCTCATGCTCCTGCTCGCCCGCACCACGCCGGTGGACCAGGTGAAGAAGAAGACGGACGGGCTCAGCGTCTTCCTCATCGACATCCGCGAGGCCAAGGGCAAGGGCCTGGACGTGCGGCCGCTCCGGATGATGATGAACCACTCGACCAACGCGCTCTTCTTCGACAACCTGGAGATCCCCGCCGACAGCCTCATCGGCCAGGAGGGCAAGGGCTTCTCCTACATCCTCGACGGCATGAACGCCGAGCGCATCCTGGTCGCCTCGGACTCGCTGGGCGACGCGAGGTGGTTCATCGAGAAAGCCGTCGCCTACTCGGGCCAGCGGGTCATCTTCGGCAAGCCCATCGGGGCCAACCAGGGCGTGCAGTTCCCCATCGCCAAGGCGCACATGGCCATCGAGGCCGCCGACCTCATGCGTACCAAGGCGGCCAAGCTCTTCGATGCCGACATCCCGTGCGGGCCGGAGGCGAACATGGCCAAGTACCTCGCCTCCGAGGCAGCCATCGAGGCGGGCAACGCCTGCATCGACTGCCACGGCGGCTACGGCTTCGCCGAGGAATACGACATCGAGCGCAAGTTCCGCGAGTCGCGCCTCTATCGCGCGGCCCCCATCAACAACAACCTGATCATGGCCTACGTCGGGGAGCACGTCCTCGGCATGCCCCGCTCCTACTAGCCGAGACAATGCGCGAGCCCCGTCTCCCCCTCACCCTGCCCTCTCCCCCGCGACGGGGGAGAGGGATGAGAATGGTAGCCTCACGCAGCCCTTCTTTCCTCGAATCCCTCTCCCCCATTGGGCCATTGGGGGAGAGGGCCGCAGTTCGAGCCGAGCGGCGCAGCCGTGAGGCGAGGGCTGAGTAGATGAGGGGGCCGCGCTGAGCCTGCCGGAGGTCGATCGCCTGTCCGTCACCACGGTGGTGGACAATTTCATCGACAACCTGCGCGCCGACGAGAAGGTGGCGAAGCGCTTCACCCACGCCCAGGCGCGCCGCATGCCCACCCTCAAGGCCGAGCACGGCCTGGGCCACTGGGTCGAGGTGCAGCGCGGCGGCGAGAGCCGGCACATCGCCTTCGACTTCGGCCTCACCCCCGAGAGCTACAACCACAACTTCCTGGAGCTGGGGCTCGAGGCGGGGAAGGTGGACGCGGTCGCCTTGAGTCACGGCCACATGGACCACTACGGCGGGCTAGGCGGGTTCCTCAAGACCTACCGCCGGAGAATGAAGCGCGACGTCGTCTTCTACGGCGGCAGCGACCACTTCCTGCCGCGCTACAACGAGCGGAACAGCCAGCGCGTCTACATCGGCCGACTCGATCGCGACGAGCTGGAGCGCTACGATCTCGACGTGCGGGTGATCGAGAAACCCACCGTGCTGCCGGAGGGCGTCCTCCTGAGCGGCGAGATGCACGAAACGACGCCCTTCGAGATCATTCCCCCCTCGCTCAAGGTCGAGCGTGATGGCCAAGTGGTCCAGGACACCTTCATCGGCGAGCAGACGCTCATCGCCAATGTCAGGAACCGCGGTCTCGTCGTCGTCACCTCGTGCTCCCACCGCGGCATCGTCGGCATCTGCCGCCGTGCCGTCAAGGTCAGCGGCGTCCCCAAGGTGCACGCCGTCATCGGCGGCTTCCACCTCTCGGGGCTGGCGGGCGAGCGCATCACCCAGGTCGTGGATGCCTTCCGCGACCTCGGCATGGACTACCTGATCCCGCAGCACTGCACCGGGCTCGAAGCCCTGATCCAGATGGCTGTGCACCTGCCGAAGGAGCTGGTGGTAAGCTCGGTGGGAAGCACGTTCACCTTCGGGGCCTGAGGAGACACCATGAAGCTGCCCAAGCGCGTGACCATCTGCGAGGTGGGAACTCGGGACGGATTCCAGATCGAGCCCGACTTCATTCCCACCGAGGCCAAGATCGAGGTGGTGAACAAGCTCGCGGCCACCGGCATGCCGCGCATCGAGGTGACCTCGTTCGTCTCGCCCAAGGCGGTGCCCCAGCTCAAGGACGCCGAGATGGTGATGGCGGGAATCGCGAGGCGGCCGGGCACGCGCTACTCCGCCCTCGTGCCCAATGACAAGGGCGCCGTGCGCGCCGTCGACGCGGGCGTGGACGACATCCACACGGTGGTCTCGGCGAGCGAGAGCCACAATCTCGCCAACGTCAACATGTCGGTCGCCGAATCGCTCGTCAAGCTCAAGGCGACCGCGGAGGTCGCCCACCGCGCGGGCAAGCCCGTCTATTCCGGTATCTCCTGCTCCTTCGGCTGTCCCTTCGAGGGCGACGTGCCCGTGGCCCAGCTCGAGTCCGTGGTCGCGCGCCTCGTGGACACGGGCGCCAAGGGCATCGGCCTCGCCGACACCACGGGCATGGCGAACCCCGCCCAGGTCACCCGTGTGCTCGAGCACCTGATGCCGCGCTTCCCCGGCGTCGAGTGGACCCTGCACACGCACGACACCCGCGCCATGGCCATCCCGAACATCCTCGCCGCCATGGAGATGGGTGTCACCCACTTCGACGGCTCCATCGGCGGGCTGGGCGGCTGTCCTTTCGCGCCGGGCGCTTCCGGCAACGTCTGCACCGAGGACCTCGTGCACTGTCTCGGGGCCATGGGCGTGGAGACGGGCATCGACCTGGACGCGCTCATCGGCGTGTCGAAGCGCGTGCAGGAGATCGTGGGGCGCGTGCTCCCCGGGCAGATCGTCAAGGCGGGCGCGTGGAGCCGGCGCTATCCCCTTCCCGACGGCGTGAAGGAGCGCCTCGCCGCCCGGTGACCAAGCGCGCGCAGAAGATGCTGCGGCTGATGGACCGCGCCGTCACCGAGTGGCACATTCCGGTCATCGGCAAGGAGAAGGGCCGCGTCATCAAGCGGCTCCTCGCCCGCCACAGGCCCACGCGGGGAATCGAGGTCGGCTCGCTCTTCGGGTACTCGGCCATCCTCATCGCGGCCAACATGCCGAGGGGTGGACACCTGACCTGCGTCGAGCAGAATCCCTACCTCGCGCGCTTCGCCCAGTCCAACGCCGATCACGCGGGACTCAAGGGTCGCGTCAAGGTCGTGGTGGGTGACGCGCTCCGCGTCCTCCCTTTCCTGCGGGGCCCCGTGGACTTCGTGCTCATCGACGCGAAGAAAGAAGACTACCTCGACTACCTGAAGGCCCTCGAGCCGCGCTTCGTCAAGGGCGCCCTCGTCATCGCCGACAACACGGGCGTGTACCGCCGCGAGGTCAAGCCCTACCTCGAGCACGTCCGTGACGGCGCGTACGCGAGCCGGGAGCTCGACTTCGGCTTCGACTGCATGGAAGTCTCGACGTACCGCGGATAGCCGGGCATGTTCGGCGAGAAACACGACCCCGAGTTCCTCAAGCATCTCTTCGACGAGACGGAGATCTTGCGCAAGCCCGTGGCCGGCATCATCGCCGGCTATCACATCCTCCCGTACATCCTCGTCGGACCGCAGGAGGATCAGCCGACCCGCGCCGTGGAGATCCGCGGCAAGATCAAGGTCTCGCCGCGCCTGGTGCTGGCCCCGGGACGGGCGGGCCAGACGTATGGCGAGCTCTTCCAGGACGAAGGGCTCATGGACGAGGCTCTGGTGGCCCGCATCTTCTCCTTCGCCTACTCCTCGCGGCATCAAGTAACTCTGGAGAGCGAGGATTTGTCCATCAAGCGGCTCGAGCGCAACCCCCAGGCCCAGATCGAGCGCGCCCTCGACGAGCTGGCCATGCGCGAGGTCATCAATACCGGCGTCATCAGGGCCCCGAGCATCCGCTTCTATCCCGTGTCCCTCGATCGCTTCATCACCGAGATCCTCGACCAGGAGTTCCGGCCCTGAGCGGCCGCGATGCCCACGCGCGAAGATTACCTGCGGCAGCCGCTCGAGCGGCGGCTCGCGCGCCTGGCCGGCACCGCTGACGAGCTCACCGAGGCGATCCGCAACCGAAGCGCCGCGCAACTTGCTCGGCGGCCCGACGCCGCGAACTGGTCCGCCACGGAGATCATCTGCCACCTCCGCGACGTGGAAGAGCTGTTCCGGATCCGCTTTCACACCATCCTCGCGCTGGACGATCCGACGATCCTGACGTTCAGTGCTGAGCCCGCAGCCCTTGCCGCGTGGGGCATAGGCGGTCCGGTAGGGCACCCGCTCGATCCCGATCGGTGGGCCGAGGAACGGCAATACGCGCGCAACGATCCAAGCCACGCGCTCGCGGCCTTCCGACGCCATCGCGCGGAAACGGTCGGTCTCTTGGCATCGCTCACAGAGGCGCAATGGCAGCGAGGCGGCATCCACCTCCGGCTCGGCCGGTTGACTCTCGGTGACTGGGTGGCCAGCCTCGCCGGTCACGATGACAATCACCTCGCTCAGCTCACGCGCGCCATCGATGGCAATGTCTGACGGCTACCGGATCGAGCACACGACAGCCTTCTCTCCGTCGGCGGTGCTTACTGCGGACATCGCAATTGCAAGGCAGGCGATGATCCCTGTTCGCTCGGAGAAGGTCTCGAGCCCACCGCCAACGGGTGCAGGACATCGATCGCCCACCCGACATTCAGTCCCTCCCCGAGCCAGCCCGCACACCCCGTCCGCGCGTCGATGCGAAGGCCTTGCGCGTCGTGACACGCGCGGAGAGTCTTGATCGGATCAGCCGGCACTTTGGCAGGCGGCGGCACCTCAGGCAGCGGACGGCCGTCCGGCCGCCGGAACTGGAGCGCCCCGTCGGGTAAACGCGCGACCTGGTAGCCCTCCTCGTGCACGGCGCGGTGATGCTGGCGACAGAGGAGGGCGAGGTTCGACAGCGTGGTCGGGCCTCCGTGGGCCCAATGGCGGAGATGATGCCCCTGGGTGAAGCGCCCATGGCACCCTGGGAAGCGGCAGCCTTGATCCCGATGCTCGAGGGCGCGCCGTAAGGCGGGGAATCGTCCGGGTCCGGGCCCCGATCTCCACTACGCGCCCCTCGTGATCATGGCGCATCACCACCCGGCTCGCGTCGCAGGCCAGGCGCTGGGACGTTTCCGAGGAAACGCGCGTGCCCCCCTCGAGGACCGACTGCCCCGGCTGCTCCGGGTCGGCCAGCACCTCGGCATCGACGTGGACCACCACCTGGTAGCGCTCCCCCGGAGTGCCGGGATCGAGCCCGTGCTGGAGCGCCGTCTCCGCGAGTAAGGCCAGGGCATCGGCCTGCTCTGCTGGGAGACCGAGGGCGTTTCCTCGGAAACGCCCCCGGCGCCTCCATTGAACGTGGCCCGCTGGCGGCTGCGCTGATAGAGGCTCTCCCGGGCCGCGGCCAGGGCTTGTATGACCAGCGCTCCCACCTCCGGCTCGAGTCGTCCCTTCAGGACCACCATGCCGTCCTCGTCCTGATACACGCGCAGGGCTCGGCTCGCGTGCCGGTGCTTCGTCTCCCGAGCCTCGGCGCGCCGATCCACGCACCGCCACCCGCGCACGATCCGCTCGACGTGGGCGGCCGTGCCTGCCCGTCCCACCGTCAGCAGGCGGGCTTCCGTCTCCGGCCTGGCTACGCGAGTGAGGGCGCGGACCTTCGCGTAGGACAGCTCCCCGCGGCCAAGGGCCTCCGCCAAGAGGGGCAGCGTGCCGAGGGCGCGCGCCACCCGGACCCGCTCCCGGGCCGCGCCCAGGTCGCGAGGACGGCGGCGCAAGGCCGCGACCTCCTTCCGCAGTCCTGCTTCGGGCCCAGCGAGACGTCGCAGAAACTGCTTGAGCGCGTCGCGAGCGAAATATCGGGGATCCATCTGGAACACACGCGTGCGGCCTACCGAGCGTCCAGCGACCAGGCCGTCGCGTTCGAGTCCGCGCAGTGCTTGCTGAACTCCATTGAGAGGCGCGCCCAGAACGCGCGACAACTCTCTGGGGTAGCTCTCGCCAAGCAGAGCGCCCAGGCGGAGACGGTTGAGGCGACGACCGCCAGGTATTTCCCAGCACCTTATCAGGTACACTCCTCGCGTGCGCGCGTATCTCGTCTCGCGGCTCGCCCAGACCGCGCTCGTGGTCTTCCTCTCGCTCACCGCCGTCTTCTTCCTGGTGCGGCTGAGCGGCGATCCCGTGCTGCTCTTTCTGCCCATGGACATCCAGGCCAAGGACGTCAACGAGTTCCGCCAGCGCCTCGGCTTCAACGATCCTCTGCCCGTGCAGTACGGCCGCTTCCTCTCGGGCGCGGCCCGTGGCGATTTCGGCGAGTCCCTGCGCTACCGGCGCGACGCCATGCGCCTCGTCCTGGAGCGCCTGCCCGCCACCCTCGAGCTGGGACTGGCCGCGCTCCTCCTCGCCTTCTCCATCTCCATTCCCATCGGGATCCTCTCCGCCACGCATCGGGGCACCCTCGTCGACTATCTGGGGATGGGCGGAGCCGTGCTCGGGCAGGCCATCCCCGGCTTCTGGCTCGGCCTCATGCTGATCTATTTCTTTTCCGTCCGTCTCCACTGGCTGCCCACGGGCGGGATGGGCGGGCCCGCGCACTTCGTCATGCCGTGCATCGTCCTCGCCTCGTTCTATGCCGCGCGCATGGCGCGCCTCACGCGCTCGTCCGTCCTCGACGTCCTCGGCGCCGAGTTCGTGCTCACGGCGCGCGCGAAGGGCCTGGCCGAGCGGATCGTGATCGTCAAGCACGCGCTGAAGAACGCCGCCATCCCCATCGTGACGCTCGCCGGGCTCGAGACAGGCCAGCTCCTGGGCGGCGCCGTCATCACGGAAACCATCTTCGCCTGGCCCGGGCTCGGGCGGCTCACCGTGCAGGCGCTTCTCAACCGCGATTTCCCCGTCGTGCTCGCGGCCGTCTTCGTCATCTCCGTCACCTATACCCTCATCAACCTCGTGGTTGATCTCCTGTACGGGTGGCTGGACCCACGCACGAGGCGCGAAGTGGCGGCATGAAGGCGGCCGCGTTCAGGCGGAACGGCCTCGGCCTCCTCGGCCTCGTCCTCGCGACGCTCGCGGTGCTCGCGGCGCTCGCCGCGCCGGTTCTGTCTCCCCACAATCCCTTCATCGGCGACATGACCCAGGGTCTGCGGCCACCCGGCACGCCCGGGCATCCCCTCGGTACCGACCAGCTCGGGCGCGACACGCTCTCGCGTGTGCTCTACGGCGCCCGCGTGGCCCTCTTCATCGGCCTCTGCACGGTGCTCGTGACGGCCATCGTGGGCGGGCTCCTGGGCCTCCTCGCGGGCTTCTTCGGCGGCTGGTCGGGCCAGGTCCTCATGCGGCTCTGTGATGTCCAGCTCTCCTTCCCGTTCATCCTCCTCGCCCTGACCATCAATGCCATCGTGGGCCTCGGCCTGCGCAACATCATCATCAGTTTGTCAGCGGCGGGCTGGGTCGTGTATGCTCGCGTCGTCCGCGGGGAGGTCCTGTCGGTGAAGCAGCGCGATTTCGTCCAGGCCGCGGCCGCCCTCGGCACGAGCCGGGTGCGCATCCTGTTCCGCCACATCCTCCCCAACGTCGCTCCGTCCATCATCATCGTGGCGAGCTTGCAGTTCTCGCAGTTCATCGTGGCGGAGGCGGCCATCTCGTTCCTCGGGTTCGGGGTGCAGCCGCCCACGCCGGCCTGGGGGAGCATGCTCTCGGAGAGCCGCGACTTTCTCTACGTCGCCTGGTGGCTGGCCGCCTTTCCCGGCGCCGCGCTGGCCCTGACCGCGCTCGGCGTCAACCTGGTCGGTGACTGGCTCCGTGACGTCCTCGACCCCAAGTTCCAGGTGTAGGAGCAGGCAACATGGCCGGGGCCGTGGCGACGAGAAAGGGACGGCCCGAGGACGTCGAGCGGGTCCTCGAGCTGTGGAGACAGGCCGAGGCCACGCCGAGCGCCACCGACACGCGGGAAGGCTTGACGCGGCTCCTCACCGAGCCCACGGCCGTCCTTCTCTTGGCAGAAGCCGACGGCCGGGTGGTCGGCACGGTGATCGGCGGATGGGACGGCTGGCGCGGTAACATCTACCGCCTCGCCGTGCTGCCGGAGTACCGGCGCCGTGGGATCGCGGGCGCCCTCATGCGCGAGGTGGACGCGGTCCTCGCGGGCCTGGGCGCGCGGCGGATCACCGCCCTCGTCGAGCACGACCATGCATGGGCGGTCGGTTTCTGGAACGCGCTCGAGCGCGCCGGCTACCGGCACGACCCGGCGATGACACGATACGTGAAAACGTTCTAGACAGGCACAGACAGCACAGGCAACAACGTACAAGGAGGATGCGCTCGTGCAATTCCTGAAAGTCTTCGCAGCCATGCTTGCCCTCCTGGCCTCCGCCGCCCCGGCCCTTGGCGAGGATCGAATGAGAGCCGAGGAAATCATCGTGGCCTTCGCCGCGGAGCCTCGGACGCTTCTGCCCGATACCATCGTGGACTGGACGACCAACAACATGGTCGAGCACATGTACGATCGGCTCGTCGACCGCGACCCCAAGACCTACAAGCCGATCCCCATGCTCGCCACCTCGTGGAAGGTGGTGGACAACACCACGTGGGAGTTCTCCCTGCGCAAGGGCGTCAAGTTCCACAACGGCGAGCCCTTCGATGCTCAGAGCGTCAAGGCGACCATGGACTACATCAAGGACCCCGCCAACAAGACTCACTACCTGCCGCGCTGGACGCTGGTCAAGGAAGTCCAGATCGTCGATCCCTACACGGTACGCTTCATCACCGAGAAGCCATGGCCGGGGCTCATCGACCGCATCTCCCTGCAGGATTTCCTGCCCATGCCGCCCAAGGCCCTCAAGGAAGGCATCCAGGCCCTGGCCGCCAAGCCCGCGGGCACCGGCCCCTTCAAGTTCGCGCAGTGGGTGCGGGACGAGAAGCTGGTCGTCACGCGGAACGACGACTACTGGAAGGGCAAGCCCGAGCTCAAGAAGGTCACCTTCCGCTTCATCCCCGAGTTCAGCGCGCGCCTCGCCGCGCTTCTCGCCGGCGAGATCGACATCATGAAGGACGTGCCGCCGCACGCGGTGGATCTCGTCAATGCCAGCGGCAAGGCGACGGTGCGGGCCACCGTCTCCTCGCGCATCAACTATCTTGCCCTCGTCAACCTCAAGCCGGGGCCGATGCAGGACCTGAAGGTGCGCAAGGCCATCGCGCAGGCCGTCAACGTGGACGAGCTTATCCAGAACGTGCTGCGGGGCCGCGCGAGCAAGATGTGCGGGGCGCTCTCGCCCATCAACGTCGACTACTCCCCTAAAATCCAGTGCCTCAAGTACGATCCCAAGCAGGCCCAGGCCCTCTTCAAGGAGGCCGGGGTCGATCCGAAGACACTCACCCTCACCCTCGACACGCCCTCGGGACGCTACCCGCTCGACAAGGACATCTCGCAGGCCATCGCGGCCCAGCTCGGCCGGCTCGGCATCACCGTCAACGTGGTGGTCAACGAGTGGGGCACGCATCTCGACAAGATCAAGAACCGCACGACCGGCGACATGTTCTTCCTCGGCTGGGGGCCGGCCCTCGATGCCCAGAACACCATCGAGCAGCTCTTCCAAGGCTCCATGACGTATTCGTCCTATGGCGGCAACAAGGCGCTCGAGGACAAGATCCAGACGGCCGTCACCATCGTGGACCCGCAGAAGCGCCTGGCCGCCTGGGCCGAGCTCCAGCAGCTGGTCGCGGCCGAGGTGCCGTGGGTCTTCCTCTGGCAGCAGCACGACCTCTACGGGGTGGCCAACTGGGTGGAGTGGCTGCCCCGGGCCGACGAGAAGGTGTGGATGTTCGAGGCGAAGATCGCGAAGAAGTAAGGAGACGGGCCAATGGCCATCACAATCCTGAGGAACGCGTTCCTGATCGACTGCACGGGCAAGGAGCCCGCCGACGGCGCCGCCGTCGTGATCGAGGGCGAGCGGATCAAGGACGTCATCCGCTCGGGCAAGGTGGGTCCTCTCAAGGGCAAGATCACCACCCTCGACCTCAAGGGTCGGACGCTGATGCCGGGATTGACCGACGCGCATGTCCACATGTGCGCCGTCGAGGGCAATATCACGGACCAGCACCGCCTCCTGCCCCCGAGCCTCATCGTGGCCAAGGCCATCCGCCGCATGGAGCAGGCGCTCCTGCAGGGCTTCACCACGGTGCGGGACGCGGGCGGGGCGGACTACGGCTTCCGCGAGGTGGTGGCCCAGGGAATTCACCCCGGCCCGCGCATGCTGATCTCGGGCCAGTACCTCTCGCAGACGGGTGGGCACGGCGACAAGCGGCGTCGCGCGGAGTGGCACGATCCCATCGAGTGCTGCACGGGCATGATCGGAATCATCGCCGACGGCCCGGATCAAGTCCGCAAGGCCGCGCGCGAGACCCTGCGCCACGACGTCGACCAGATCAAGATCATGGCCTCGGGCGGCGCCATGTCGCCGGGCGACGAGCTCGACACCACGCAGTACACCATCGAGGAGATGCGCGCGGCCGTGGAAGAAGCGGAGGCCGTGGGCAAGTACGTGCTCGCCCATGCCTACTCGGGCAAGGCCGTGCGCGCCGCCGTGAAGGCCGGCGTCCGCTGCATCGAGCACGGCAACCTCATCACCTCCGAGGCCGCGCAGGAGATCAAGAAGGCGGGCGCCTTCCTCGTGCCGACCATGGTCACCTACGAGGCGATCTGGCGCGAGGGCAAGAGCTACGGCATCGGCGACCACCAGATCCAGAAGATCAACATGGCCCGGGAGAAGAGCGTGGAGGGGCTCGCCCACGCCTACAAGGCCGGATGCAAGATCGGCTCGGGCTCGGACCTGCTCGGCGACATGCAGGCCCACCGCGCCACGGAGCTCGAGCTCAAGGGCCAGGTCATGAAGCCCATGGAGGTCCTGCTCTCGGCCACGCGGGTCAATGCCGAGATCTTCCGCATGGAGAGCCAGATCGGCTCGGTGGAGCCCGGGAAATACGCCGACCTCATCGTGGTCAAGGGCAACCCACTCAAGGACCTGCGCGTGTTCCAGAACCAGGAGAACCTTCACCTCATCATGAAGGGCGGCCAGGCGTACAAGCTCGCTCTGTGAGGTCGGCCGCGGGCGCCGCCGCCGTCGCCCTCCTGCTCGTCATCCTGCTCTGGGCGTCGAACTCCATCCTGGTCAAGATCGTCCTGCGGGAGATCGACCCCCTCACGTTGACCTGGCTGCGCTTCGTGATCGCCGGGCTCTTCTACGTCCCCTACGCGGTCCTGACACGCGCGGAGGCGCCGCGCTACACGGGGCGGGAGGGGATGATGCTGCTGGCCGCCGGCATCGCCCTCGTGCCCGTCTTCAGCTTGACGCTCTACTGGGCGCTCAGCTACACGACGGTGGCGAATACCGCGCTGGTGCGGATGACGGAGCCCGCCTGGGTGCTCCTCCTGGGCGCGCTCCTGCTGGGCGAGCGCGCGACGTCACGACAGCTCGGCGGGTTCGCCCTCGCCCTGCTCGGTACCCTGGCCCTCGTGCTCCTTGGGCAACCGCCGAGCGGCGGGGGCGAGCACCACGTCCTCGGCATGATGTACATGGGTGCCAACTCCTTCGCATGGGTCGGCTACGTCCTCTGCTTCAAGCATCTGCTACGCCGTCACAGCGTGACGCAATTGACCACGCATGCCGCTCTCGTGGGCAGCGCCGCGCTCTTTCTCGTCACCGGCTGGACGCATGCCTCGCCGGTGGCGCGTCAGGCCCTGGCCATGAGCGCGCTCGCCTGGGTCCTCGTGATCGCCATGGCGCTCCTCGTGACCATCACCTCCAACCAGCTTTTCGCCTATGGTCTCCAGCGCGTGCCCGCGGGCGTCGCCACGGCCTACTCCTATCTCATTCCCGTCGTCTCGGCGGGCGGCGCGTGGCTCTTTCTCGGCGAGCCCATCACCAAGGTCGTGGTGGTCTGCGGCGCGGTCATCGCCGTCGGCGTCTACCTGATCAACCGGGATTGACTCAGTAAGCACAGTCTTAACTTGACGCTGTGCGATCCAACTCCTAAACTCCGCGCACCATACGAGGCCACCGTCGCCAACGGAGGCGCGAGATTTCTGCACTCTCGTGAGGACGCCGACCATGCCAAGCTCGCCCAAGAGCCCTGCCCACGTCTTCGGGCGCACCCGTCCCTCCCAGGGGGGGACTCAGCTCAGGCTTCATACCACCCCGCCGCGAGATACCCACTATCGACCGTTCAGTGAAGGGCCGGGCAAGCCGCCGTACCAGCTCGACATCAAGTCGATTCTCCCCGCCGGCAGCTACAGCGCCATCGCGAGGAAGAAGAAGCTCACCTTCCATTTCAACGGTGACATGGGCGGCATTCAGTACGCCGTCCCTCAGGAGCTTGTCGCGAAGGGCATGGAGGCGGACTTCCATCCGGGGAGCGATCCGAGCGAAAACCCGGCCTTCCTCTACATCGTCGGTGATTGCGTGTACTTCAACGGCGAGGTCAAGGAATACTACAAGCAGTTCTACCAGCCTTACGAGTTCTATCCCGGCCCCATTTTCGCCGTTCCCGGCAACCATGACGGCGAGAATCTTCCTGATGACGATACGCTCAAGGGCTTCACCCGAAACTTCTGCGCCAAGCGTCCCGTCAAGATGCCTGAATCAGGCGATTCGCTCCGCACCGCCATGGTGCAGCCCAGTGTCTACTGGACGCTCCTGACGCCGGTGGCGAGCTTCGTGGGTCTCTACACCAACGTTCCCGCGGGCGGCGAGGTGCGACAGTCGCAAACGGCCTGGCTCGTGACGCAGCTCAAGACGCTCCCCCAGGATCGGCCTCTCATCGTCACCATGCACCATCCGATCTACTCCGCGGACGATTACCACTCCGGCAGCACGATCATGAAGAACATGCTCGAGGGCGCGGTGAAGAGCGCGGGAGGACGACACCCCGAGATGGTGGTGGCGGGCCACGTGCACGACTACCAGCGGCTCACCAAGAACATGCCCAACGGCGTTCAGGTGCCGTACCTCGTGACGGGCGCGGGAGGCTACCACAATTTACATCAAGTAATGAAGGTAAACGGCCAACACCTCGTACCTCCCGTCGTCTTCAACGACAAAGATGGGGACCCCGTGACCCTCGAGCGCTACTCGGACGATCGTTTCGGCTTTCTGAGAATGGAGATCACGAACCGGTTGATCACGGGACGCTACTACACGGTCCCAAGACCCCAAGAACCGTACAGCAAAGGCAGCCAGCTCTTCGACTACTTCGAATTCGACTGGCGCAAGAAGCGCTGGATCCCCAACGCGTTCTAGCGGCCGATCCTCGACGTGGTTGCCGCGGCGCGAGAGGGCTTCGCGTCAGCTCGCTCCCATCTGGGTGCCGCCGTCGATGTTCAGGTTGGTCCCGTACATGAAGCTGGCCGCGCGGCCCGAGGCGAGGAAGAGCACCCCGTTGGCGATCTCCTCCGGCTTCGCCATCCAGCCCAGGGGAATACTGCCGGTGACGCGCGCCCGCTGCTCCGCGGTGAGGGGGGCGTGCATGGGCGAGTCGATGGGCCCGGGGTTGACGCAGTTGACGCCGATGCCCGTCCCCAGGAGATCGCGGGCGACGTTGCGGGTGAGTGCCACCACGGCGCCCTTCGACGCGGTGTAGGCCGCGGTAGCGATGCGGCCGCCCCCGCAGTTCGAGTTGAGCGGCGGCCCCTGGGCGACGCGAGGCGAGAGCTGAGTTGATCCGCGCTGTCCGAGCCGATGGTGATAATGCGCCCGCGCTTCCGCGGGATCATCCGCTTGACCGCTTCCTGGATGCAGAAGAAGGTGCCCTTGGTGTTGACGGCGAGCACGCGATCCCACTCCGCTTCGGTCATCTCGGCCAGGCTCATCGAGCTGATGATGCCGGCGCACGTGACGAGAATCTCCACGGGTCCGAACGCCTCGTCGCACACCGCGAAGAGGGCGGCGATATCATCGAGGCGCGTGACGTCGGTGCGCTTCACGCGCGCCTGGCCGCCAAGCTCGGCGGCCATCCGCTCGAGTCCCGCGCTGTCTCGATCACCCAGCACCACCCGCGCCCTTTCGCGCACGAGCCCGCGGGCCACAGCCTGACCGAGGCCACTGGCCCCGCCCGCGACTACGGCGGCCTTGCCCTCCAGCCCAAGAAACTCATTCATCGTTCAGGCGTCCGCGAGGAGGCGCACCTCGACCTCACGCCTTCTCGGTCGCTCGAACTCCATGAGCACGATTCGCTGGAACTCGCCGAGGGCGAACTTGCCGTCCCGCACCGGCACATGGACGCTCGGACCGACGAGGGCGCTGAGGAAATGCGCCGCCACGTGAGCCCGCGAGTCGTGCCGGAAGGCGATCGGTGGCGTCAGCGTCTGGAGGATGTCCATGATGTCCTCGGGGACGCCGGTCTCGTTGGTCACGACCATCAGCCCCGCCGTCGTATGCCTCAGGAACAGGTGACAGCTCCCGCCCGACGCCCCGCCGATGAGCGCCTCGACGCGGGCCGTGATATCGACGACCTCCTTGGCCGACTGCGTCTGGAGCTCGATGGTGATGGGCATGGTCGTCGTCATTCCCGTTCCTCCTGATCCCTGAACGCTCTGCTCCGGTGGGTCACGGCAATGCCGTGACGGTTACGCTCTCTTCCTCGCCACATCGAGGATGGCCACCCGGAGCCGCCCGGTCAAGGGGCCTGATCCCGCGGTCGATCCGCATAGCGCTTGAGCCGCTTGAACCAGACCAGCTTGTCCCGAAAGCCGGGATACGCGGCGTTCAGTCCACTCGGATTCGGGAGCACGAAGACCCGGGCGTCACCCACGCGTTCCGGCTTCGGTCCGGCGCCCGGGCGCGCGCGCGGCCCGAAGAACGCGCGATAGACGGTGACGCCGACGAAGGCGACGATCTCCGGCTTCACGCGCGCAATGACGCGCGCAAGCTGCGCGCGCCCGGCCTCGAACTCGCCCCTGGTGAGCTCGGAGGCCGCGCGGGTCGCCCGCGGAACGATGTTGGTGAGAGCGAGGCCGCACGACGGCAGCCGCGCGTCGTCCTCGTGGGTGAAAGCGTCGGGGATCAGCCTCGCGGTGTAGAGGAGCCGCCAGAACGGGTTCCCGCGCCCGGCGAAGTGGTGGCCGACCTCCGCGGAGCGGAGCGATGGATTGATGCCAACGAAAAGGATGCGCGGCCGCGCGCAGAGCCGGGCGGGGAGGCGCTTCACGGGCCGGACCCCCGGGGACCTAGGCCTCGTGCACGGTCGCGAGCACCGAGGGCAGGGCCGCCAGCACCTCCCGGAGGCACAGGCGAACGCGGGCGATGTTCGCTTCGGCCTTCTCGGGAATTCCCCCGCGCGACACCTGAGCGATGAACTCGTCGCGGGTGGTCGTCATCAAGAGCGACGCGTTGATCTCCAGCTGAAGCGCGTGGACACGCCGGGTGTGGGGCTGCCCGAAGGTGGCCACGATGTTGCCGCCCGTATAACCGCTGACGTTGTCGTGCACCTCGAAGCCGTGGCGCGTGAAGGTCCCCGCCACGGCCGCCGCGAGCTGCGGGGCGCACGTGGCGTCGTGGCGCGTGCCGATGATGACCTGATGGTCCTTCATCCGGCGCGGACTCCCCGTGTGGCCATCGAGGAGCATGGCGTAGCCGTAGGCGTGCCGGAGCTGGGTGAGCAGATGCTCCAGGGCGGCGTAGTACGGATCGTAGAGGGCCTGCAGGCGCTCTTCGACGTCGGCGAGTCCGAGAGGGCGCGTGAAGATGGGCACGTCCCGCATGGTATGGGTGCGCACCACCCCTCGCCGCGAGCGCACCTCGCCGTCGTGGTGCTCGAAGTCGTCGCGGCGGCGATTGACGTCGACGAACATTCGCGAGAACGGCGTGGCGAGCACGGTGGCCCCGTGCTCGTGTAGCTCCCCGTAGAGATCACCCACGAAGGTGTCGGCGAATCCGTAGGCAAAGGTCTCGAACCAGGGCTCGCTGTAGTCGTCGCGGGTGATGTGGGGCAGCGGCTCCGTGCCGTAGTGGGGCACGCTCACCAGCACCGGGTTGCCCTTCCCCGGCGAGGGATGCCTGACGATCGGGAACGATGGCTCCATGGCTAGCTCACGTCTCAGGGGGGCAGTCTATACCATCACGTTGAGTGGGGACCCGCCCTGGACTATAGTCTCCGCGGGCCCGCGTCGCGTGCGCCGCTGGGCCAACCCTTCACGAACGAGCGCATCCGCATCGGGCTCCTGGCCATGGGGCCACCCTCCCCTACGCGCTGTGGATCCTCCGCGCCTTCTTCCAGTCGATCCCCGTGGAGCTGGAGCACGCCGCTCTCATCGACGGGGCGAATCGCGCGCAGGCCCTCTGCTACGTGGTGGCGCCCCTCGCCCTCCCCGGCATCATCGCCACCGCCATCTTCACCTTCATCGTGGCCTGGAACGACTTCCTGTTCGCCCTCGTGCTCATCGGCCGGGACGAGCTGAAGACCCTCGCCATCGGCATCAACGACTTCTTTCACATGGCGGTGGTGGACTGGGGGCTGATCATGGCCGCCGGCGTCATGGTCACCATCCCCGCCCTCGTGTTCTTCGTGGCCATCCAGCGCTATCT
>WNFD01000773.1_pt1 | contig 31754 bp, 27 predicted proteins | sample 5400491 | NCBI WGS metagenome assembly WNFD01 (sample SAMN13153343, study PRJNA577476) | soil metagenome | isolation source: 120 cm saprolite under Douglas fir tree site 2 hole 2 replicate 2 | place: USA:California | collected 2015-04-18 | reverse complement strand
CTTCGGAGCGTCGCGGGATTTCCGTGATCCGGTACGCGTCGAGTTCGTTCAGTGCGTCCCAAGCTAACATCACGACGATCCTTCCCACCTCTCCCGGAACCGCTCAATAAGCACACGCGCCTCGTCCTCGCTGATCTCCAAAAGTTCTTCGGTAGCCTCACCGCGCTTCCATTCGGCGATGACAGTATCCCGCTTCCAGGTGAAATCAGGGCGAAGCATTTCGTCTTCTATGCCACCCTCGGCCAGCCAGCGGCGACGCGCCAGCCCGACTGGGTCCGACCTGTCCCCGGCATTGAGGGTAACCGCGTAGTAGATAACTTTCTCACTCACGATTGTCCGGCCGGCCTTTCACATAGTAGCTAATGGTCTCAACCCCGGGGGGAACGGGAATTGCCGCAACGATCAACCGTTGCTGTTCCTCCAGTTGCTCACGTTCTCTCGGCGTAGTTCTTATATCACACAACTTCTCGTAGATGTCATGTGTTTTCTGCTTGGCCTCCCAGCTTTCCGGTGTGTGAAATTGAACCTCGAACAGGACTCCGCTCTCTGTATCAAACCATCGGCTGTTAACGCCACGGTAGTCCTCCCCGTTCCACGAGGGCTTTCTTATGTGGAGGTCATACCCACAGTCACGTAGCGCCTGGGTGGCGTCGGCCACACCAGCTGTGTAGTCCTCGGTAGGAAACAGGAACGTATAACGGATGCCGTCGTGAATCGCTGAGACGAGCTCGCCGCAAGGCTGACCGGGATAACGCTCGATCATCTTGGCTAGTTTTTCCTTGAAGCGGTCGGGGGACTTGAGGGCGAACTTCTCGGTGTCGGGTGCCAGGGTGCCCTGCTCCAGTTCGGCTTCGATGCGCCGCATCCCGGGGGTAAGGCCTCCTTCGCAGTAGTTGCCTTCAGCGTCGCGGCCCTCGGCGGCCTGGCGGGCAGCTAGCCCCTCGTCCGCGATGCGGTTGGCTTCCCGGTCGAGTTCCAGCCCCTTCCACTCCCATCGGCCGCCCTCCTCGGCGAGCCGCGGTTCATCGGGGCCCCCGGCGGCCGGCCCGCGCCCGGAGGCCTGATCACAGGCGCGCAGGTCGCGGTAACACTCCTCGCGGTCGCGTGCCTCCGCGGGCACCTCCGCCGACGCCGACCCGAGGCGGTCGTGCTCACCCACCCGATCATCGGCGGCATCGCCGCCAGCGGGATCGTCAACCCTCATCAGCACACCGTGTCTGCCGCGAGCACAACCAAGCTGCTGCCTATCAACACGTTTGCCCGTTACCGATACAAATACCTTAGGCACGCGGAGCCGGGCTTAGGAAGGCCACCGGGCTCCCCGGCCCCGGGACCACTAAGGATCCCCAGTCGCGCGCCGCGTCGTCCCGGACGGCCCGCGGCGGCCGGACACCGGGAGCAGCAGGGGCGCCGGGATCACCAGGGTCGTACCGCCCGTCGGGGTCATACCCAGGCGGATAACCGTACCTCCAGTCGGGCCGGTAGCTCTCCTCGTTGCCGAACGGCGTCTCGTCGTCCCTCCCCTCGGCCCAGTACTGCGGTGCCAGCGCCCGCCAATCGGAGGGGTCGTACCGGCGGCGGCGCTCGGACGGCGGCCGGCGGCGGCGCGACCGCGCCCTGATCTGCAGCACGATGAACGCGCCCACGGCGAGCACCGCGGTAGCGACCAGTACGATCCGGCCCGCGACCGAACCGCTCCCACCTTGATGGCCCGCAGCCAGCCAAGCCCCCGAAACCGCCGAAATGTACTGCCTGTGCATTGTTCCTACCACCGAAAGCGCGATTGTTTACGTGACCGGTGCGGCGGCCGCCATTGGTGAAAGAAGGCGGTGATCAGTGGCGGCCGCACGCACTGGCCACTAACCTGGACTACGAGCGGCCCGTCGGGCACGGTTCGGCCAGGGCGGATTGCGTAATTATTCGGTAACAAGTCAGTTCCGCCGAAGCGCCTGGTCAGCCCTCCCCGAGGACCCGGGTCAGGTAGGAATTGCCGAACCTGGCCTCGGGGTCAACCTCGGCGCGGACGCGGCGGAACTCGTCATAGCGAGGGTAAAGCGGACGGAGACGTTCGGCGTTGAGCGAATGCAGCTTGCCCCAGTGCGGCCGGCCCGCCACCTCCGCCACGATGGACTCGAACCGGTCGAAGTAGGCCTGGTAGGGCAGCCCGGCGTACTGGTGGATCGCGATATAGGCGGACGCCCGGCCGTAAGCGGTAGAGAGCCAGATGTCGTCGGCCGCCGCCACCCGCACCTCCACCGGGAACATGACGGGTTCGGCCAGGCGCGGCACCGCGCGGCGCAGTTCGGCGATCACGTGGCCCAGTGATTCACGTGGAACGGCGTACTCGGACTCGGCGAAGCGGACCCGGCGGGGGGTCACGAACACCCGGTGGGACACGTCGGCGTAGGACCGGGAGGACAGCGCGGCCGAAGAGAACCTGTTCAGCGCGGGGACGAGCCGCGGCCTGGCCCGGCCGACCCGGCACAGCGCGCCGAAGGCGGCGTTCTCCATCACCTCGAACTCCCAGAACCTCCGCCAGCCGGGCATCGGCCCGGCGCCCGCGGCCGACGAGGCGGAGCCGGGCGAAAGCCGGTTGTTCCGCTTGACCAGGGCCTTACGGCCGTAGGGGAACCAGTAGAACTCGAAGTGGTCGTTGGCGTCAGCCAGCGCGTCGAACTGCTCGAGGACCTCCTCTACCGGCACCGGACGCTCGTCCGCTAGCAGCGTGAACGACGGCTGGCAACGCAGCGTGACGGTGGTGATCACGCCGAGCGCGCCGAGGCCGATCCGCGCGGCCGCGAAAAGCTCAGGCCGGGACGAGGCCGAACACGTCACCAGCGAACCGTCCGCCAGGACAAGCTCGAGCGACTCGACCTGGGTGGCGAGCCCGCCCAGCCGGGCGCCGGTGCCGTGCGTTCCGGTCGACATGGCGCCCGCCACCGTCTGCGCGTCGATGTCGCCCAGGTTGGCCATGGCCAGCCCGAGGCTGCCAAGCTCGGCGTTCAGGGCCCGCAGCGTGGTTCCCGACCGCACGGTCACGATGCCCGTCCGGGTGTCCGCGCCGGTGATCCCCGTCCACTGGGACAGGTCGAGCGCGACGCCGGAGGTCGCGGCTGCCGCGGCCGTACCTGCCGGCCGGCCTCCACCTCACCGGCGTCGAGGGCGCCGGTGAGGTCCAGACGCCGGTGCGCGGCGCGGCCGCCGCGCAACTGCGGCCCGGCGACCGGGTCTGGCTGCGCCACGCCAAGGCCGGCGAACTCGCCGAGCGTTTCCTCCAGTACCACGTCATCCACGACGACGGGCAGCTCACGGAAGTCGGGACCGTGCCGACGTACCGGGGCGAGGGCCAGTGCTTCGGGTAGACCACGACGAACAACGCGGGCACGCCGCCGCGGACAAAGCGGACCATCAGGAGGACCCGCGTGGATAGCCAGGAGACGATACGCGCGGGCGCCGGGATCCCGGCGGCCCTCGCCGAGCCGGTCGAGCCGGTCCGGGCACCCTGGATCACGCTGCTGTTCGTCGCCAACGTCGGCCTCTGGCTGGCGATATACGCCCCGATCCAGGTAGTGCTGCCGGAGCAGGTCAAGTCGCTGCACCCGGCCGACAAGGCCGTCCTGCTGTCGGTCGTCATGGCAGCCGGCGCGATCGCGTCGCTGATCGCCAATCCGGTCATCGGCGCCCTGTCCGACCGGACCACGTCCCGCCGCGGCCGCCGCCATCCGTGGACGCTCGCGGGGGCGCTGGTCGGCGCGGCCGGCCTGGCGGTCCTGGCCGCGGCGCCCGACATCCCGGTGATGGTCCTCGGCTGGTGCATCGCGCAGATCGGCTTGGGCGGCATGCTGGCCACGCTGACGTCTGCGCTGCCCGACCGGGTGCCGGCCAGGCAGCGCGGCACGCTCGGCGGGCTGATCGGCATCAGCCAGATGCTGGGCACGGTCCTCGGCGCGCTGATCGTCACGGTGCTGGTGACCGGGCTGTCGGCGGGCTACCTGACCTGCGGCCTGCTGGTGGTCGCGGGCGCGCTCGCGTTTACCTGGCGCACCGCGGACGAGCCGCTGCCCGCCGAGTTCAAGCCGCAGGTCCCGGTGTCGAAGATGCTGCGCCGTCTGTGGGTCTCGCCGCGGGAGCACCCGGACTTCGGCTGGGCCTGGCTGACCCATTTCATGGTCAACCTGGGCAACGATCTGGGCACCCTGTACCTGCTGTATTTCCTGACTGACGCGGTGCATCGCCACGACCCGCAGATCGGCCTGCTGACCCTGATGGCGCTGTACGCGGTCGCGCTGGCCATCGCGGGCGGCGTCTGCGGCACCGCCTCGGACCGGTCGGGCCGCCGGAAGCCGTTCATCGTGGCGGCCGCCATCGCCTGCGGCGCGGCCGCGGCCATCCTCGTCATCTCGCCCACCTGGACCGCGGCGCTGGTCGCGGCGCCGCTGCTCGGCGCGGGGTTCGGCACCTACTGGGCGGCCGCCCCGGCCCTGCTGACCGCGGTGCTGCCCGCGGCGTCCGACCGGGCCAAGGACCTCGGCGTGATCAACGTGGCTTATTCGCTGCCGCTCGTCGTCGCACCGATCTTCGCCGGGGTGGTGCTGGGCCTTATGCACAGCTATCCGTCGCTTTTCGCGCTCGCCGGGCTGGCGTCGCTGGTGGCCGGCGCGACAATTACCCGGGTCCGTTCGGTCCCTTAAACCGCCGTAGCCGACGCCGGCCGTGATATTTATGCCGAACGGGCCGCGGTTTCACCCCCTCCGCAGCTGCTTCCAACCATGGCGGCGCGCCGGACGTCGTATGAGTGACTGGCTCGGACTCGCCGAGCCGTTATGGGGAAATTTTCCGTTAAGGGGTGGGAATCCATGACGACCATGAATGCGCGAAGAGCCCGGCAGGTTGCGGCCTGGGCAGTGCTGGCTTGTGCCGCCTTGCTGGTTACGGCTTGTAACTCCTCGAGTAGCTCGGCGGCGGCGGCCTCGAGCCCGGCGAGCGCCCCGGCCTCGGCGCCCAGCTCGGCCGCGTCGCCGAGCGGCCCGGCCTCGGCGCCCGCGAGCCCGCCGACCTCACCAAGCGTGACCTCCTCGGCCACCGGGACGAGCACGTTCCTGGCCCAGGGCCAGGACATTAACGGGACCGCGCTATATAGGCCGGCGTGTAATTCGGGTTGCCCGCTATCCGGTGATTCCACCGCGATTCTTGACAAGATGACATGGAGCACGTGGTCCGCCACCGAGGCGGTCGGGACGGGCACTTATAAACTGGATGCCTGCAATCCGAGTTGCGCCGCCGGGCCCATTTACCCGGTGGCCACGGTGGTCACGTTGAGCGATCCGGTGAAGGTCTGCTCGTCATCGGGGACCCGCTGGTTCTGGACCCGCGCCTCGTTCACGTTCCCGAACGGCCTGCCCAAGGCGCTGCAGGGCGGCAGCGCGCCGAAGAACCCCTGGGTCTTCTCCACCGTGGTCAGCGCCGCCCAGCAAAGCTGCGCCGGCTAACCCGGCCGTGCTCAGGACGCGGGACTCAGGGCCCTGGTCTCGATGACGGCGAAGGCGGCGGGGGGCATCGCGACCGTGTCCTGGTGGATCGCGACCCCCAGGCTGGACGCGGCGAGCACCCCGATACCACGCTGCCCGAGCGGCAGCCGGACGGTGCTGGTGCCGAGGTTCGCCGCGATCCGCAGCCGCCCCCGCCGGACCAGGAGCCAGCGCGCGTCCTCGTCGAAGTCGGCTTGCACCCGGTCAAGCCGCGGATCGGTCAGCTCGGGCCGGGCCCGGCGCAGCGCGATCAGCTCCCGGTACCAGGCGTACAGGCCAAGGTACGGCTCGCCATGGCGCTGCCCCCAGTCGAGCTTGGAGCGGAGGAAGGTCGCCTCATCCTGGGGGTCGGGCACGTCGGCCGCGCCCCAGCCGTGCCCGGTGAACTCGGCCTTGCGCCCCTCGGCGACGGCCTTCGCCAGCCCGGGGTCGATGTGATCGGTGAAGTACTGCCACGGGGTGTCCGCGCCCCACTCCTCGCCCATGAACAGCATCGGGGTGTAGGGCGAGGTCAGCACCAGGCCGGCGCCGACCCTGAGCAGGTCGGGCGACAGGGTAGCGGCGATCCGGTCACCGGTGGCCCGGTTGCCGATCTGGTCGTGATCCTGCAGGTAGCCGAGGAAGCGGTGGGCGGGGATGCGGAACACGTCGACCTGGCGCCCGTGCGTCCGGCCGCGGAAGGCGGACCAGATCCCGTCGTGGAAGAACACCTTGGTGTAGGTCTTGGCCAGCGTCGCCAGCGACCCGAAGTCGCAGTAGTAGCCCTGCCGCTCGCCGGTGATCGCCGCGTGCACCGCGTGGTGGAAGTCGTCGCTCCACTGGGCGCTGAGCCCGTAGCCGCCCGCCTCCCGTGAGGTGACCAGCCGGGGGTCGTTGGTATCGGATTCGGCGACCAGCACCAGCTCGCGGTTGAGCAGGGCGGCGAGCGCCTGCACCTCGGCCGCGAGCTCTTCGAGGAAGTGCAGGGCCCGGTGGTCTTCCAGGGCGTGCACCGCGTCCAGCCGCAGCCCGTCGAGGTGGTAGTCGCGGAGCCACATCAGCGCGTTGCCGATGAGGAACGCGCGCACCTCGTCGGACCCGGGCTGGTCCAGGTTCACCGCGGGACCCCAGGGCGTCACGTGCGCCTCGGTGAAATACGGCCCGAAGTCGCCCAGCCGGTTGCCGATGCCGACGTGGTTGTACACCACGTCGAGCAGGACGGCCAGGCCGCGCGCGTGACAGGCGTCCACGAACCGCTTCAGCCCGTCGGGGCCGCCGTACGGTTCGTGCACCGCCCACAGGTTGATCCCGTCGTAGCCCCAGCCGTGCCGGCCGGGGAACGCCGCGACCGGCATCAGCTCCACCGTGTGCACGCCGAGGTCGCGAAGGTGGTCAAGGCGCCCGATGGCGGCGTCCAAGGTGCCCTCGCTGGTGAACGTGCCGACGTGCAGCTCGTAGATCACCGATCCGTGCAGCGGGCCGCCGCGCCAGCTCCGGTCCGTCCAGCGGAAGGCGGAGTGATCGTAGGCGCGGCTCAGGCCCTTGATGCCGAACGGCTGCCGCAGCGAGCGCGGGTCAGGCAGCGGCTCGCCGCCGTCCAGCCTGAACCCGTAGTCGATGCCGGCCACCACGTCGGGCACGTCCGCGCTCCACCATCCCGCGCTGCTGCCCGCGTTTTCCTCGCTCATCGGGTAGCGCTGCCCCGCGACCTCTACCTCGGCCTTGCCCGCGGCGGGGGCCCAGACGCTGAACGTCGTCACCCGGCGCTCTCGCCTCTGCGCCGGTCCTGCTCAGCCTCGTAGGTCTGGGCCTCGTAGGTCTGGGCCTCGTAGATCCGGGCCTCGTAGATCCGGTCCGGGACGAGCAGCGCCACCGGTAGCCGCCTGGTCAGCTCGGATAGCGGCGGACGCAGCCCGGCGTGCCTGACCCCGGTCAGCACGTCTCGCCAGTGCAGCTCGGGCAGCGGCAGCGCGGTATCCGCCCAGCCGCCGCGCCGCCGCAGGCCGGCGGGCAGCCGGGTGACCACGGTGACCGCGTGGCCCCCGCGCATGAAGGCGACCGCGTGCCCGGCGGCCGGACCCTCGCTGGCGAGCGGAAGGTAGCTCCCGCCGAACCAGTCCGGATGATCCCGCCGCAGCCGCAGCGCCCGCGAGGTCACCAGCAGCTTCTCCGCGTCCAGGCCGACCGCCTGGTCCGGGGCGGCCTCGAGCGCGTCGAGCAGCCGCTGGCGGCGCTGGTAGTCGACCGGCCTGCGGTTGTCCGGGTCCACCAGCAACAGGCCGGTAAGCTCGCAGCCCTGGTAGACGTCGGCCACCCCGGGCATGGTGAGCTGCACCAGCTTCGCGCCGAGGGTGTTCACCCGGGCGTCCGGCGCGATCCTGGCCACGAAGCCGGCGATGGCGGCGGTCAGTTCGGTGTCGCCGAGCACGGCGTCGGCTAGGCCGAGCACCGCCGACTCGTAGCCCACGCGGCGCACGGTCCACGATGTCCGCGTCTTGGCCTCGTGCATCGCCTTGCTCAGGTACTGGCCCAGGCGTTCGTTCCCGATCAGCCAGGCGCCCACCAGGGTCTGCCACATCAGGTACTCAAGATCGGGCTCGGGGGCCCGCTGCGTGGCCTGGGCCGCGGCGCCGTCGGTGAGCCATCTGGCCAGGCCGTGCCACTCGGCCACCTGGTGTCCCCATTCCTGCGGCCATTCGGCCAGCACGGCCAGCCGGGCCCGGACGTCCTCCTGACGCTTGGTGTCGTGCGTGGACAACGTGGTCAGGGTGGCCGGCCAGCGGCTGGCGAGGCGGCCGGCGGCGGCGTGGAACTCCGCCGGGCTGATGCCGAAGATGTCTGGGTTGCCGCCCACCTCGTTCAGCGCCGCCAGCCGCGACCAGCGGTAGAACGCGGTGTCCTCGACCCCCTTGGCCAGCACCGGGCCCGTGGTCTGACCGAACCGCACGATCAGCTCGTCGCGCGCGGCCTGCTGGGCCGCGTCCCCGGTCACCTCGCCCAGGCCGAGCACGGCGACCCGCACGGCGTCCAGGGCCGGGTGCAGGCGCTCGTCCAGGTGGTCGCGAGCCGCCGCGGCGGCCGCGGTCACCACCGCCGCGGAGGAGGCGGACGGCGGCTCGCCGGGGGTCACGTAGGCCCGGTACACGCCGAACTCGGCCAGCACGGCGACCAGCACGTCGTGCAGGTCGGCGGCGCTGAAGCCGTCCAGGGCCGGGTAGCCGGCCCGGGCGAACAGCCGGGTCAGCCGGGACACCTCGGCGGCGAAGGTGCCGTCGGCGATGTCCTGCTTGGCCTCCCGCTCCACCTCGGCGAAGCTCTGCCTCGGGGGGGTCTGGGGGGGTCGTCCCCCCGGGCTAGCACAGTCGCTGGTGAAGCGGACGTATTCGTCGGTCAGCGGCACGTCCCCGGCGGGGTCCGTGAACAGGCCGCCGACCAGGTTGAGGGTGTCGTAGCCCGTGGTGCCCGCGCAGCGCCAGTCGGGCAGTTCCTCGCCGTGCGCCAGGATCTTCTCCACCACCACCCAGGCGCCGCCGGTCACCTCATCCAGCCGCCTGAGGTAGCCGGCCGGGTCGGCCAGCCCGTCGGGATGATCCACCCGCAGGCCGTCGATCAGCCCCTCGTGGAACAGGCGCAGCAGCACCCGGTGGGTGGCGTCGAACACGTCGGGATCCTCGACCCTGATCGCGATCAGCGAGTCGATGTCGAAGAACCGCCGCCAGTTGAGCTGGGTCGCCGCGTCGTGCCAGTCGGTGAGCCGGTAATGCTGCTGGGCGAGCAGCACGCCGAGGGGCAGGTCGGCGACGCCGTCCCGCAGCGGCAGCACGTGGTCGAAATAGCGCAGCACGGGCCCGCGGTGCCCGCCGCTCTGCGGGTTCCTCGGGGCCGTATCGATGATGAGATCGCCCAGGCACTCCTCAAGCGGCTTGCCCAGGATGGGCATCAGCAGCTTGCCCTCCTGCGCGTCCCAGTCGACGTCGAACCAGTGCGCGAACTGCGATTGCCTGCCCTGGTAGAGCACGGACCATAGTTGCTTGTTGAGCAATTCGGGGGTCGGCCTGGCCATATGGTTGGGTACCACGTCGACGATCACGCCGAGGCGGTGCCGGTGAAACTCGGCTGCCATCTCGCGGAACGCGGGCTCGCCGCCGAGGTCCGTCGAGACCCGCGAATGATCCAACACGTCGTACCCGTGCGGGGAACCCGGATTGGCCTGCAGGATCGGCGACAGGTAGACGTGCGTCACGCCCAGCGCGGCCAGGTAGCCGGCCTGCTCGGCCGCCTTCGCGAAGCCGAAGCTGTCCCTGAGCTGCAACCGGTAGGTGGAGACCGGGGCGCTCCGGCTATCTGGGGGGCTATCTGCGCGGCCGCCGGCGGGCCCGCCGGCGGGCTCAGCCACGGCGCAGCAACTGCAAGGAGTGGTTGATCACGGTCATCGCGTCTCCCGGCTTGACGGCACTCTCGGTTTCAAATTCCGTCGCGTGGGTCGCCGTGTCCAGCACCTTGGACCACCGCGGGCCGTAACGGCGCGGCGGGATGACGAACTGAAGATCATCGTCGCTGGCGTTGAACAGCAGCAGGAAGGAGTCGTCCTGGACTCGCTCGCCCCGCCGGTCCGGCTCGCTTATCGCCCGGCCGTTCAGGAACACGGTGAGCGACTTGGCGAACCCCGCGTCCCAGTCCTCGTCGGTCATCTCCTCGCCCGCCAGGGTGAACCACGCGATATCGCCGAGCCGCTGACGCCCGCCGCGGATCGCCTGGCCGCGGAAGAACCGGCGGCGGCGGAAGACCGCGTGGTCGACCCGGAGCCGGATGAGCGTGCGGACGTAGTCGAACAGCGCCTGGTCCTCTTCGGCGCGGACGGCCCAGTCCATCCAGGAGATCTCGTTGTCCTGGCAGTAGGCGTTGTTGTTGCCGCGCTGGGTGCGTCCCATCTCGTCGCCCGCGAGCAGCATCGGCACCCCCTGCGACAGCAGCAGCGTGACGAGGAAGTTGCGTTTCTGCCGGGCCCGCAGCGCGAGCACGGCCTTGTCCTCGGTGGGACCTTCGACGCCGCAGTTCCAGGACCGGTTGTCGTCGCTGCCATCCCGGTTGTCCTCGCCGTTGGCCTCGTTGTGCTTGTGGTTATAAGAGACCAGGTCCTGCAGGGTGAAGCCGTCGTGGCAGGTGACGAAGTTGACCGAGGCGACCGGGCGCCTGCTGTCCTGCTGGTAGAGGTCACTGGACCCGGTGAGCCGGGAGGCGAACTCGGGCAGCGTCGCGGGCTGGCCGCGCCAGAAGTCGCGGATCGTGTCCCGGTACTTCCCGTTCCACTCGGACCACAGCGGCGGGAAGTTCCCGACCTGATAGCCGCCGTCACCGACGTCCCACGGTTCGGCGATCAGCTTGACCTGGGAGACCACCGGATCCTGCTGGACCAGGTCGAAGAAGGCGGACAGCCGGTCCACCTCGTAGAACTGCCGGGCCAGGGTGGCGGCGAGGTCGAACCTGAAGCCGTCCACGTGCATCTCGAGCACCCAGTACCGCAGCGAGTCCATGATCATCTGAAGCACGTGCGGGTGCCTCATCAGCAGGCTGTTCCCGGTGCCCGTGGTGTCCATGTAGTAGCGCCGGTCATTGTCGACCAGCCGGTAGTAGGCGGAGTTGTCGATGCCGCGGAAGGACAGCGTGGGCCCCAGGTGGTTGCCCTCGGCGGTGTGGTTGTAGACCACGTCGAGGATCACTTCGATGCCGGCCGCGTGCAGGGCGCGGACCATGGTCTTGAACTCCTGCACCTGCTCGCCGCGGCGGCCGCTCGCCGCGTAGGCGTTGTGCGGGGCGAAGAAGCCGATGGTGTTGTAGCCCCAGTAGTTGCCGAGCCCGCGTTCGCTCAGATGGCTGTCGGTGACGAACTGGTGCACCGGCATGAGCTCGACCGCCGTGACGCCGAGGCCCTGCAGGTGCGAGATGACCGCGGGATGGGCCAGGCCCAGGTAGGTCCCGCGCTGCTCCTCGGGGACGACCGGGTGCAGCTTGGTCTGGCCGCGGACGTGCGCCTCGTAGATGACGGTCTCGTGGTACGGCGTGCGCGGCGGCCGGTCGAGGTTCCAGTCGAAGAACGGGTTCACCACCACCGAGCGGGGAACGTACGGCGCGGAGTCGGCGTTGTTGCGCCGGTCCGGGTGCCCGAACTGGTAGGAGAACACCGGCTGGCCCCAGTTGACGTTGCCCTCGATCGCCTTGGCGTACGGGTCGAGCAGCAGCTTGGCCGGGTTGCACCGATGCCCGTCGGCCGGGTGATAGGGACCGTGGACCCGGTATCCGTATCGCTGGCCCGGGCTGATCCCGGGCAGGTACCCGTGCCAGACGAACCCGTCCACCTCATGCAGGTCGAACCGGGTTTCCTTGCCGTCGTCGTCGAACAGGCACAGCTCGACCCGCTCCGCTACCTCAGAGAACAGGCCGAAGTTGGTCCCGGCTCCGTCATACGTGGCCCCCAGCGGATAGCTCTCGCCCGGCCATACGGCAGTTGCCGCCAAATGTTCCCCATCCCTCGTGCTGAATGCGTTCCCGACCATCACACTTTCCCACCCCAGTCGCGACCATGCGCGACAGTTGCGCGGTCCTGGCCAGCCGGCTGGAATCGGGTCACGGAAATCAACATCTCCAGCGGTTCGAGCCACCTGGGCGAGGTCGGTCGTGGTCGTCCACCTTTGCCAGTTTCAACCAGAAGACCCTTAGAAGACAATTTGTAGTATGTTAACTGCATTCTGTCACCGCCCACAATCCAGCTCCCGGCACAGGCAGGCGCTGATAGCAATGGATGTGGCAACCTACCCGTAAGAGTCAGTAGGCTGCCACATCCATGCCATGCTGGCGTACATTTGCGGGCGGTCGTCGTGCCCGCTGACGTGCGACGCCATTACCAGCAGGAAAGCCGCGGGTCGGCGGTCAGCGTCAGCGGGCGCGGAGGGCGGCGACCAGGGCGGGGATGACCTGGTGCAGGTCACCGATGATGGCGTAGTCGGCGTGGGCGAGGATAGGCGCGCCCGGGTCGGTGTTGATCGCGATGATGTGCTTGGCGCCCGCGCAGCCCGCGATGTGCTGGATGGCGCCGCTGATGCCGCAGGCCAGGTAGAGCTCCGGGGTGATCTTGGTGCCGGTCTGGCCGACCTGCTGCCTGTGCGGGCGCCAGCCCTCGGAGGTGACCACGCGGGAGACCCCGACCACGCCGCCCAGCAAGTCGGCCAGTTCCTCGAGCGGCGCGAAGCCGTCCGGTCCGCCGACGCCGCGGCCGCCGCCGACCACGACCCGCGCGGTGGCCAGCGACACGCCGCCGGCCCGCCCGGCCGATTCGGTGGCCCGCACGACCAGGTCCGCCTCAGCCACCTCGGGCTTGTGAACGTGCACCTGGATGGCTGCCGGCATCTGCGGGGGTCCGGGGGTCGTCCCCCGGGTTGGCAGAGCCGCGGAAACGTCCGGCGCCGCGTCGGCGGCCGCGTTTGCGGGTACCGGAGACACCGCGTCGGTGGCGACGGTGAACAGCGCGATGGGCGCCTCTATGACCGCGTCCTCGAGCAGCAGCCCAGCCCAGCGGTGCCTGACGATCCGGTGCGTACGCCCGCCGTCGGGGGTGACGAGCGTGCAGTTGGCGGCCATCGGCAGGCCAGTAATCGCGCCGAGGTGCGCGAGGACCTCGTTGCCGCGGTCGGTTCCGGCCGCCAGCACGGCGGTCGCGCCCGTTTTCGCCGCGAGCCCGGCCAGCACCCGCGCCCAGGCCTGCGGGGCGTAGCCCTCCAGCATGGCGGGCTCGATCACGTACACGTCGGTGACGCCGTAATCGGCCAGCGCGGCGGCAGGCACGTCGGCCGAGTCCGCGAACATGACGGCCGCCAGAACAGGGTCGCCCAGGGTTCTGCCCAGGGTCACGGCCCGAAGCGAGGCGTCCGCGGGGTCGGCGCCATCGAGTTCGACCAGACACAGCACGGTCATAGCAGGATCCCCAGTTCGTCTAGGACGCGGACCAGGTCGGGTACCGCGTCGGCGCCGTGGCCGAGCACGGCGGCCTGGTGCTTGGCCGACGCGGGCACACGGAGCGCTTCCTTGCGCAGTCCTTCGGCCGCCCAGGCCGGCGAGGACCGCTCGACCGCCGCGCGCTTGGCCCGCAGCCGCCCGGGCAGCGACGGGTAGCGCGGCAGGTTGATGCCTTCCTTGACGGTGATCACCGCCGGCAGCGGCAGCTCGTACGCCTCCTCCACGCCGTGGTACTCCCGGCGGGCGACGACGCCGTCGGCGGACACCGTCAGGTTCTTGATCCCGGTGGCGACCGGCCAGCCGAGTTCGTGCGCGAGCCGGATGCCCACCTGGTAGTCGCCGGTGTCTGACGCCTCGTTGCCGAGCAGCACCAGGTCGTAGGAATGGGCCCGGACCTCGGCGGCGATGGCGGCCGCCGTCGCGATCGGGCCGAACTCCCGGCCGTCGGTTTCCAGCAGCACCGCCCGCCCGGCGCCGAGCGCCAGGGCATCGCGTAGCTGCTCGATGGCGACCTCGGGGCCCAGGGTCAGCACGGACACCGAGCCGCCGAGGCGCTCGGTGATCTGGACCGCTTCCTCCACCGCGCACTCCTCGTGCGGGCTGATGGTGAACCCGGACATCCGGGTGTCGACCTCCTGCCCGTCCGGGGTGACCACGATCTTGCCGCCCACGGTGGGGACACGCTTGACGCAGACGAGTATCTCCATGGTCCCTAAACTCCCTGAAACCCCTAGCTCCTGATCCGCGCATTCTCCGGGTCGAACAGCGGCGTGGCACCGGCCACCGCGACGGTGACCGGGTACTGCTCGCCCATGTACTCCACCAGCAGCGGCCGGCCCTCGACCGCAAGATCAGCGGGCAGGTACGCCATCAGCAGGTGCCTGCCCACCGACGGGCCGGACCCGGCGCTGGTCACGTATGACGGCCGGCCCTTGACGTCGACCAGGCGCTCGCCCGCCAGCGACAAGATCGGCTCGCCGCCGAGCATGTACCGAAGCGTCCCGTCCGCCGAGGTATGCGAGTCCACGGTGAGCGTGCACAGCACCGCGCACGGCGGCTCCTGCCGCTGGCGCAGGTACGCGTCCTTGCCGATGAACGCCTGCTCTTTCACCTTCGGCCTGGTCATGCCGGCTTCCACCAGGGTGTAGTCGGGCGTGAGCTCGGCGCCGAAGGCGCGGTAGCCCTTCTCCAGCCGCCCGGTCGTGCCGTAGACGCCGATGCCGGCCGGCGCCAGGCCATGCGGCTGGCCCGCCTCCCAGAGCGTGTCCCACAGCCGGGCGCCCTGCTCGATCGGCACGTGCAGTTCCCAGCCGAGCTCGCCGACGTAGGAGATGCGTGACGCGAGCACGACGATGCCGCCGATCTCGATCTCGCGGCAGGTGCCGAACCCGAACCCGGCGTGTGACACGTCGTCGGCCGTCACCGACGCCAGCACGTCCCGGGTGCGCGGCCCCCACAGCCCGATCGTCGTCCAGGCCGAGGTGAGGTCGGCGAGGAAGGCGCCTTCCGGCAGGTGGTCGCTGATCCACTTGGCGTCGGACATCCCGGTGGCGCCGCCGGTCACCACACGGAACCGGTCCGCGGCCAGCCGCATGACCGTCAGGTCGGCCCGGAACCCGCCGTTTTCGTCCAGCCACGAGGTGTAGACCACGCGGCCGATCGCGACGTTCATCTGCGCGACGGCCAGCGTCTGCACCGCGTCAAGCGCAGCGGGCCCGGATATCTCCAGGACGGCGAAGGCGGACAGGTCGACCAGGGCGCAGGCGTCCCGCATGGCCAGGTGCTCGGCGTTGATGACCGGTGACCACCAGCGCGAGTCCCATTCCGCCGGGCGCTCCATCACCCGGCCCGCGTACCTGGCTGTCAGGTTCTCGTTCGAGGCGTACCAGAACGGCCGCTCCCAGCCCGCGGTCTCGAAGAAGACCGCGCCGAGCTCACGTTCCCGCTCGTACACCGGGCTGACCCGCACCGGGCGGCTCGATTCCCACTGCTCGGCCGGGTGGACGATGCCGTACATCTTGTTGAAGCCCTCCCGGGCCCGGCCGCGGACGTGCGCGACGGTGCGCTGGCAGGGATAGAACCGGGCGGCGTCGGCCTCGTGCACGTCTACCGTGGGCACCCGGCCGGACATGAGCTCGGCCACCGCGCGGCCGCAGCCCGGGCCTTCCTTGATCCAGCTGGCCGCCGCCGACCACAGGCCCTTGACCTCGGGCATCTCGCCGAGCAGCGGGTGCCCGTCCGGCGTCATCGAGATCAGGCCGTTGATCGCGTACCGGATGCCGGCCCGCTCGTCGCCGAGCAGTTCGGGCATCAGTTCGAGCGCCTCGGCCAGCTGCGGGTCGAAGTCGTCCTGGGTGAACGGCAGTTCGGTGGGCGAGAGCACCGACTCCTCGATGGACGGGATCTCGTCCGGCGGGACGATGATCGGGCGGTGCGCGTACGAGCCGACCTCCATGTCGCCGCCGTGCTGGCGCTCGTACATGTTGGTGTCAACGTCCCGGACGATCGGGTAGGAGATCTCTCCCGGCGTGTCGGCGAACAGCGCGATCGGGCCGACGCTGATCATCTGGTGCACGGTTGGGGTGAGCGCGAGCCTGGCCCCGGCCATCCGTGCGATCCGGGGCGACCAGACCCCGCAGCAGATGACGATGTTCCCGGTCTCGATCTCGCCCTCGCTGGTCGTCACCGCGCGCACCCGGCCGCCCGCCACCGAGATGCCGTACACCTCGGTGCCCGCCAGCACGGTGAGCGCGCCGGCCCGCTGCGCCCCCTCCCGCATCAGCGTGCCGGCCCGCAGCGAGTCGACCACGCCCACGGTGGGGAAGTGCGCGCCGCCGAGGATGACCGACTCATCCAGGTAGGGCACCAGCTTGCTTACCTCACCGGGCGTGATCGCTTCGGCCGGGATGCCCCACGACTTGGCCTGGGTGCACCGCCTGCGCAGCTCCTGCATCCGGGCCTGGGTGCGCGCCACCTCGATCCCGCCGCTCTCGGTGAACACGCCGAGCTCCCTGTACTGCTCGGTGCTGTCCGTGGTCAGCTCGAACATCATCTTGGAGTACTCAATCGGGAAGATGAAGTTGGACGCGTGGCCGGTCGAGCCGCCCGGGTTCGGCATCGGCCCCTTGTCCACCAGGACAAGGTCACGCCAGCCGAGCAGCGCCAGGTGCTGAACGAGGCTGTTGCCGACGATGCCGGCGCCGATGATGACGGCGCTGGCCCGTGCCGGAGTATCGGTCATGGTGGTCATCCCGCCAGTAGTGGTTTGTCGATTCCGGTGCGCTCCAGGGCCGCCCGGCGCCATTGCTCGGCCTGCTGGACCTGGTTGAACGTGAACAGATGCAGCCCGGCCACACCCGCCTCAGGCGCGGTGACCACTGCGGCCGCGCGGTCGAGCAGCCGGTCCGGGCTGTATCCGCCGGGCACCCAGAACCGCAGGATCCAGCCGGGGTGCCGGCTGATGAAGCGGGCCGACTCCGAGGCGCCGGCCACCGCCGCCATCCGCAGCAGCCGGGTGCGCTCGGCCGGTGCGGCCAGCCCCACGTACAGCGGCAAGGTCACGCCGCGGGCCCTGATCCGCTGGATCCAGCGGCCGAGCCGCGCCGCGTCGAAGCACACGTTGCTCACGATGTAGCTCGCGTACCTGCGCTTGTCCCACATCGCCTGGATGGTGATGTCGTCGTGGATCTTGGGATGGCTCTCCGGGTAGCCGGTGATGCCGACCCGGCTGAACGGGTTGCCCATCGCGGCCAGCCGCTCGAGCAGCGGCAGCGCGCTGTCGAACGGCCCGGCTGGATGCGGGGCGTCCCCGCCCGGCACGAACACGTCGTCCACGTCGCAGGCCTTCAGCCGGCCGACGATGCCGGCCAGGTGCGCGTCACTAGCCACCGAACGGGCCGCCAGGTGCGGCACCACCCGGTAGCCGTGGGCCGCCAGCCGCTCGGCGAGCTCGATCGTGGCGTCCAGGCCCTTGACGGGCGACGCGGTGACGGTGACGGTCATCCCGGCCGGCACCCACTCCGCGACCGCCTGCTCGGTGCCCTTGGCCGGGAACACCTCGTACCGCGGCCGGGAAAGCAGCCCGTGCAGCAGCGCCTCCAGACTGCTGCTCATCTTTCCGGCCCCCTCGCGGGCGCTTCGCTTGGCGGCGCCTTCTGGCATGCCTCCGGCATGACGCACGGAGGTGCGCCAGAAGGCAGAGCAGGGGGCGGCACGTCCTCCACCAGCCGGGAAAGCTCTTGTTCCAGCCGGGACACGCCGGTGTCGACGCGGGTCAGCGGGAGGCCGAACATCGCCGCGATTCGCTCCGCCTCGGCGGCCAGCGCCGGGGTGGGCTGCTGCGCCAGCCAGACCAGCCGCCGGTAGTGCCCGAAGTAGTCGGGCCACAGCTCCGGGTACCGGTCCAGGCCGAGCTCGGCCAGCACGCTGCGGCGGAAGCTGCGCAGCAGGAAGTCGGTGAGCACGTACGTGCCCGGCTCCGCCTCGAACATCGCCGCGATCCGCGGCGCGCCCGCGAACACGTCGTAGCAGTGCAGCCCGGGCAGCCGGCGCACGCCGTACCTGGCGCACAACTCGTCCAGGGCGCCGTAGGTGCCGCAGTCGGCGTAGGCCAGGGCGACCGTGCGGCCTGAATCCAGGGCTGATACGACGGCCCGTTCGGCCTCGATGGTTATCTTCTGCGGCCGGTTGTGCAGCACGGCGGGCAGGGACCGTACGGCGACCGGCCAGCCGCGGCGGGCCACGATCTCCCGCACGTGCCCGGCCAGCGCCCCGCAGGCCAGTACGTCAACGCTGTGCTGGCCAGGGGGGGCGACCCCCCCAGACCCCCCCGCGAGGGCATGGCCAGGGGGGGCGACCCCCCCAGACCCCCCCGCGAGGGCATGGCCAAGGGGGACGACCCCCCTAACCCCCCGGGGGGAAGGGCAACTGCTCGACGAAGCGGTCGTTGAAGTCGGCGCGGTCGGAGAGCTCGACATACCTCACCTCCTCGAGCAGCGCCAGGGCGCCGGCCCGCTCGCGCAGGCTGAGCAGCGCCATCTTCGCCCCCTCACCGGCCACGTTGCCCGCGGACACGACCCGCGGCACGGGGACCTTCGGGACCAGGCCGATCCTGATGGCGCTGGCCGGGGACAGGTAGCTGCCGAACGACCCGGCCAGCAGCACCTGCTTGACGTCGCTCGCGACCAGGCCGGCCTCCTCGAGCAGGATGTGCCAGCCGGTCGCGATCGCCGCCTTGGCGAACTGCAGCTCGCGGACGTCGCGCTGGGACAGGTAGATGCTGTCTTCAGGAGCACCGCGCCAGTGCAGCACGAATACCCGTTCCTGGCCGATCCGGGTCAGCCGGGCGGCCAGGCCGGGCGCCTTGGCGTGCGCCTCCTCCTCGGTGATGAACCGGCCCGATTCGTCGAGCAGGCCGATCCTGACCAGGCCGGTCACGGCGTCCACCAGGCCGGAGCCGCACAGGCCCTGCGGTTCGGCGTCACCGATGACCTTGAGGGTCAGTTCCTCGGGAGTCATGGCGACCACCTCGATGGCGCCGTCGGCGGCCCGCATCCCGCACCTGATCGCGGCGCCCTCGAACGCGGGCCCGGCCGGCGCGGCGGTGGCCAGCAGCCAGTCCCGGTTGCCCAGGACGATCTCGCAGTTGGTGCCGATGTCGACGAACAGGCGCACCCGGGCGTCCCGGTCCATCCCGCTGGCCAGCAGGCCGGCCATGATGTCGCCGCCCACGTAGGCGCCGAAGGCGGGAAATACCACCGCGCGAGCCCGGGGATGGACGGCGCTGGCCAGGCCCAGGTCGGCCGCGAGCACCTCGGGAAACAGCCGGGCGGACATGATGAACGGCGCCATGCCGAGCGGTTCGGGGTCGATGCCGAGGACCAGGTGGGTCATGGTGGCGTTGCCCGCCACCGCGATCTCGTACACCTCATACGGCTGGACGCCGCCGCGGGCGCAGACCGCCTGGGCCAGCTCGCTGAGGGTTTCGGTGGCCAGCTGCTGCAGTTTGTCCAGGGCGCCAGGGTCCATCATCGTGGCGCTGATCCTGGTGATTACGTCGGCGCCGAACGGCTGCTGCTTGTTCAGCGTGGACTCCACCGCCAGCGGGGCGCCGGTCGACAGGTCCAGCAAGGTCGCGACCACGGTGGTGGTGCCGAGGTCGAAGGCGATGCCGAACCGGCGCCCGGTGGTGTCGCCGGGCTCGACGGCGATCAGCACGTCGTCGACGACCACGGCGGTGACCTTGTAGTCCGCCTCGCGCAGCGTCCGGCCGAGGGTCTTGAGCACGGATAGTTCGGCCCTCGGTTCCAGGTCGTCGAGCTGGGCGAGCACCCGCTCCACGTCACTGGCCTGGTCGGCCAGGCTTGGCTCGGCCAGCTCCAGGTACCGCTTCTGCACCGCCGGGCGGAGGATGACCTGCCGGCCGACGCCCACGGTGGCGGCCTTCGGGCGGGTGGTCAGCGGCGGCACCTCCACCTGCGTGTCCCGCGTCGCGGTGGTGCGGCAGGCCAGCCGCCAGCCGTCTTTGATTTCCTGGGCGGTGTAGGCCCGGACGTCCAGGCTGGACGGCGCGGGCGGGTCGTCCGCGATCCTGATCCGGCACTTCTTGCAGGTGCCGTGGCCGCCGCAGGTGGAATCGATCGCGATGCCGTTCCAGCTGGCCGCGTCGAACAGCGTCACGCCGTACGGAACCCGCACGGGCCGCTCATTGAAAAGGAGATTTACCCGAACGGGCCCGTGTGTTACGTCCTCGGTCACCGTCACGTGGCACCCTGCTGCTGCGCCTGTGCTTCTGCTTGCTGCTGCGCCGCCTGCTCTTTGGCCTGCTGGGCGCGGTGGGCGGCGATCCAGGATGCGCCCCACTCGTCGCGGTTGAGCACCAGGTCGGCGGCCTTGACCGCGCGGACGATCTGCGGCGAGCGCACGTCCATGATGGCGCTGGTCAGCCCGTGGCTGATCGCGATGGGCAGGAACGCGGCGGCGATCGTGTGCCGGTCCGGCATGCCGAACGAGACGTTCGACGCGCCGAGCGTCATGTTCACGCCGAACTCGCTCTTGAGCAGGGCGATCGTTTCCAGCGTCCTGGTGGGGTGCAGGGTGTCCGCGCCGACCGGCATAGCCAGCGGGTCGATGACGATGTCCTCGATCGCGATCTTGTACTTCTCGGTGGCGACGTGGATGAGCTTGCGGGCCAGCTCGACCCGCCGGGCCGGCTCCTCGGGGATCTCCTCCTCGTCGTTCGGCAGGCCGATCACGGCGGCGCCGTACTTCTTCACCAGCGGCAGGATCGCGTCCAGCCGCTCGTCCTCGGCGGTCACCGAGTTGACCAGCGCCTTGCCCTGGTACGCGGCCAGGCCGGCGTCGAGCACCTCGATGATGGAGGAGTCGATGACCAGCGGCAGGTCGGTCAGTTCCTGGATCAGCCTGACGGCTTTGGTCATCAGGGCGGCCTCGTCGGCGAGCGGCGCGCCCATGTTCACGTCGAGCAGCATGGCCCCGCCGGCCACCTGCTCCTTGACGTCGATCTCCAGCCGGGACAGGTCGCCGTTGCGCAGCTGCAGCTGGAAGATCTTCCTGCCGGTCGGGTTGATCCGCTCGCCGATGATCGCGAACGGCTGGTCGTCACCGATCCGCACCGTCTTGGTCGCGGAGGACAGGATGGTATGCACTGGTTTTCCCTCCGGCGCTTGGTTTTCCTCGGGCGCTCTGTTTGTCAGACGCTGGGCTGGTCAGACGCTGGGCTGGTCAGACGCTGGCCGTCGCGCGGCGCTGCGCGAGCAGTTCCTTGGCCCGGGCCACGGCCGCGGACGCGTCGGACGCGTACCCGTCCGCGCCCACCACGTCCGCGTATTCCTGGGTGACCGGGGCGCCGCCGACCATGACGATGACCTGATCGCGCAGGCCGGACTTCTGCAGCGCGTTGATGTTGGCCTTGAACATCGGCATCGTCGTGGTCAGGAACGCGGAGAACCCGACGATGTCGGGCTTGTGCTCCTTGATCGCCTCGACGAACTTCTCCGGCGCCACCTGCACGCCGAGGTCGATGACCTGGAACCCGGCGCCCTCGAACATGATGTTGACCAGGTTCTTGCCGATGTCGTGCACGTCACCCTTGACCGTGCCCATCACGATCGTCCCGATCGTCTGGGCGCCCGTCTCGGCCAGCAGCGGGCGAAGGATCTCCAGCGCGCCGGCCATCGCCTTGCCGGCGATGAGCATCTCGGGCACGAAGAAGTCGCCGCGCTCGAACCTGGCGCCCACCTCTTCCAGCGACGGAATCAGGGCCTCGTAGAGCAGCGTCTCCGGGCCGAGGCCCTGGGCCAGCCCGGCGTTGGTGAGCTCGATCACCGCGGGCTTGTTGCCGACCAGCGTCTGGTCGTAAAGCTGGCCGAGCAGTTCCTCGGTCGTCATGGATAGTCTTCCGCTCGCCTCATGCGGTGTCTCCCGCTCATGCCGCGCCTGCCTTCCGGTTCTGCCGTACTGCCCGCTGCCGGTAGCCGAGCACCGCGGACAGGCCGGCTGCCTCCTCCGCGCATTGCCCGGCCACCGCCGCCACGCCGTCGCGCCTCATCCTGGTCGTCGGGGCCGACACCGACAGGGCGGCGACCACGGCGCCGTCGTAACCGCGAATGGGCGTGGCCACCGCGATCAGGCCGGGTTCGAGTTCCTCGTCGGTCACCGCGTAGCCGCGGGCCCGCACCCCGGCCAGGTCAGTGCGCAGTGCGGTCTCGCTCGTGATCGTCTTGTCCGTGCGCCGCTCGAGCTTCCCGGCGGGAGGCTGGGCCGCGCCGTAGGCCAGCAGCACCTTGCCCAACGCGGAGCAGTGCAGCGGCACGGACATGCCGATCCAGTTGGTGCCGCCGATCAGGTAGGTGCTGTCGACCTGGGCGATCTGCTCGACCAACCCGTTACTGGCCACGCCGAGGTTGATCGTCTCCCCGGTCGCCTTGCCGAGCCGCTCCAGGAATGGCTGGGCCACCGCGACCAGGCCGGCCTCGGCGCCGCCCCGCCAGGCGAAGCTGACGAACATCTCGCCGGGCAGGAACCGGCCGTGGTCGTCGCGCCTGACCAGCCCGTTGCGCTCAAGCGCGAGCAGCAGCCGAGACGTGGTCGATTTGGCCAGCCCGGTGGTCGCGCTCAGCCCGGTGAACGTCATCGGGTCCGCCGAGTGCACAACCTCCGAGAGCAGGCGAGCCGCCCGGTCAACGGCCTGGGTGCCGTTCTGGTTGCTCATCTCTGCTTACTAATCCGGGGCTTACTAATCCGGGGCTTACTAATCCGGGGCTTGCTCATCCGGGGTTCCGTTCCTGCGGATACCATGTTCCACTTTATGGGACCTAGTTCTACTATGTGATCGTAGGGCGCGGTCTAATATCGGTCAAGTTGCTGCCGCACGCACCAGAGGGCACGGTGAAAGTCGATGTTCGTCAACACGATGCCGAGGTACGAGATCCTCTCCGCCGACTCGATCGCGGTCCTTGATCGCGGCTGGCGCCGGATCGTCTCCGAGATCGGCATCCAGTTCGCCAAGCCGGAGGCCGTCGAGCTGTTCGCCAAGGCGGGCCAGCAGGTGGACGGCGACGTGGTGAAGCTCGACCCGGAGTTCGTGCTCGAGCAGGTGGCGAAGGCGCCCCGCGAGTTCGACGTGCAAGCCCGCAACCCGGCCCATAACGTGCACATCGGCGGCGACCACATGGTGTTCAGCTCGGTGTACGGCTGCCCGTTCGTGCGCGAGGGCGATGTGCGCCGGGACGCCACCCTGAACGACTTCCGCCAGCTGGCCACGCTGTCGCAGGCCTACGACGAGCTGGACTCGGCCGGCGGCGTGATCTGCGAGCCGAACGACGCGCCGCTCGACTCCCGGCACCTGGACATGATCTACGCGCTGCAGACGCTGACCGACAAGATCTACATGGGCAATGTGGTCTCCGGGCCGAACGCGGCCGACACCATCCGGATGACCGAGATCTTGTTCGGCGGGCGCGCGGCGATCGAGCGTGTGCCGGCCACGATCTCGCTGATCAACTGCAACTCGCCGCTGCGCTGGGACGACCGGATGCTGGACGCCCAGTTCGAGTACTGTGCCGCCGCCCAGCCGGTGGTGCTGACGCCGTTCCTGCTGATGGGGGCGATGTCGCCGGTGACGATCCCGGCCGCGCTGGCGCAGCAGCTGGCCGAGGCGCTGGCCGGCATCGCGCTGGCCCAGCTGATCCGGCCGGGCTGTCCGGTGATCTTCGGGTCGTTCCTGTCCAACATCGATATGCAGTCCGGGTCGCCGTCGTTCGGGACGCCGGAGTCCGCGATCGGCCTGCTGTGCACCGGGCAGCTGGCCAGGCACTACGGGCTGCCGTTCCGCACCGGCGGCGGGCTGAACTCCAGCCAGACCGCGGACGCGCAGTCCGCGTACGAGGCGCTGATGACGCTGCTGCCGACCTTCCTGGCCGGCACCAACTTCGTCATGCACGCGGCCGGCTGGCTGGAAGGCGGCCTGGTCAGCTGCTACGAGAAGTTCATCATCGACATAGAGCTGCTGCGCATGCTCCGGGTGGAGTTCACGCCGCTCGAGATCACCGAGTCCTCGCTCGCGTTCGGCGCGCACGCCGAGGTCGGGCACGGCGGGCACTTCCTCGGCGCCGAGCACACGATGGAGCGCTTCCGCGACTGCTTCTACCGCCCGCTGCTGTCCTCCACCGCCAACTTCGAGCGCTGGCTGAAGCTGGGCGGCAAGGACACCGCCGCGCGGGCCGGGGAGATCTGGCGGGCGAAGCTGGACTCGTTCGAGCCGCCGCCCCTCGATGACGCGATCCGCGCCGAACTCGACGACTTCGTCCAGCGCCGCCGTCGCGAGCTTGGCGACTAGCCCCCTCTGCCCCCTCCGCCTCCGCGCCGTGCGCCGCTGATCTTTCGTCAGCTTTGGCGGTGATAGCAACCAAAACTGACGAAGGATCGCCGGACCCTAGCGGGCGAGCCACCCAAGGCGGCGGGAGACCTCGGCGGCGGCGCGGCCGACGGCGCCAGCCAGGGCGGGGATGCGGTCGGCTGGGATGCGGAAGCTCGGGCCCGAGGCGCTGATCGAGGCGATCACCTTTCCCTCGGCGTTGCGGACCGGCGCCGCGATGGCGGTCAGCCCGGCCTCGAGTTCTTCCACCGCGGTGGCGAAACCGCGCCGCCGCACCTCGGCCAGCAGTTTACCGAACTCGGCCACGTCCGTGATCGTGCGGTCGGTGAAGCGGGCCAGCGGCGGCGTGAGGCGTTCTTTGAGCTCCGCCTCGGGCAGGTAGGCCAGCAGGACCTTGCCGTCCGAGGTCGCGTGCAGCGGGATGCGCTGCCCGGCCCAGTTGTGCGGCGAGAGCGCCGCCGGGCCCGCCACCTGGTCCAGGTAGAGCGCGTCGCGGCCGGACAGGATGGCCAGGTTGACGGTCTCGCCCACCTCCTGGGCCAGGGCACGGCAGACGGGTCGGCTCTCCTGCACCACGTCCAGTTTCTGGCGCGCCGCCCCGGCGAGCCGCACGAGGCCCACCCCGAGCCGGAACTTCCCCCGCGCCGTGTCCTGGGTCACGAGGTCCCGCCGGTCCAGCGCGGCGAGCAGCCGGGACGCGGTCGACTTGTGCACGTCAAGTTCGCGCGCGACCTCGGTGACCCCGGCCTCCCCGTCCCGGGCCAGGATCTCCAGGATGGCCACCGCCCGGTCCACCGACTGCACCGGCCCAGCCCCAGTGGACCCAGAGACGCCGGAAACCCCGGAAAGGTCCTTCCGTCCCGTCACCCCGGCCCCAAATTCCGCCCGCTGTTGCCCATAGCGCAACACTACCCGGCCTCGCCGAGGGTCGGCCATCATCGTGGGCCGCTGCTGCCCCTATCGGGGCAGTAAATACCCACAATCATCGACGTGCGTGGTTCGCTTGACCGAGAACGGCCCGGTGACGCATCATTGTTGCATATAGAGAGTTACGTTGCATTATATGCAACATTGAGGCGGGCGAATGGGCGCGGATCCGGGTCAGGAGTACGTGCTCACGCTGTCCTGCCCGGACAAGCCGGGGATCGTGTACGCGGTGTCCAGCTTCCTCGTCCAGCATTCCGCGAACATCCTGGCCAGCCAGCAGTACGGGGAGAGCCCGGACGGGCGGTTCTTCATGCGGGTGCACTTCTCCGTGAAGCCGCCTGGCCGACAGCTAGCCCCGGATCTTCAGCTAGCCGAACTCGAGCGCGGCTTCTCCTGGGTGGCGGAGGCGTTTCACATGGCCTGGCAGCTGCACGACACGGCCACGCGGGTCCGCACCCTGATCATGGTCTCCCGGCTCGGCCACTGCCTGAACGACCTGCTGTTCCGCTGGAAGACCTGCTCGTTGCCCGTTGACGTCGTCGGAGTGGTGTCCAACCATGACGACTTCGGCGAGCTGGCCGCTTCCTACCGCATCCCGTTCCACCACATCCCGGTCACGCCCGCGACCAAGGCGGCCGCCGAGGCTCAGTTGCTCGACGTGATCGACGACACCGGCGCCGACCTCATCGTGCTCGCCCGCTACATGCAGATCCTTTCCGGTGAGATATGCAAGCGGGTGGAGGGCCGGATGATCAACATCCATCACTCCTTCCTGCCGAGCTTCAAGGGCGCCAAGCCCTACCACCAGGCGCACGCGCGCGGCGTCAAGCTGGTCGGGGCCACCGCGCACTACGTGACACCGGACCTGGACGAGGGCCCGATCATCGAGCAGGACGTGATCCGGGTGGACCATACCCTCTCGCCCGAGCGCCTCGCCGAAGCGGGCCGTGACGTCGAGGCGCAGGTGCTGGCCCGGGCGGTCACGTGGCATGCGGAGCACCGGGTGCTGCTCAACGACGACCGGACCGTAGTCTTCCACTGATACCCCCTCTGGTGGAGCGCAGCCATGGCGATCAGCGTCTTTGACCTGTTCAAGGTGGGCATCGGCCCGTCGAGCTCGCACACGGTCGGGCCGATGAAGGCAGCCGGGATGTTCGCCTGCGGCCTTCGCGACGACGGCCTGCTGCCGCGAGTGCGGGCGGTGCGGGTGTGCCTGTACGGCTCGCTCGGCCTGACCGGGCCGGGACACGGCAGCGACAAGGCCGTCCTGCTGGGGCTCGAAGGCGAACAGCCGGCCACCGTCGACGTGGACGCGGTCCCGTCCCGGCTCGAGGCCATCGCGCGACGCGGGACCGTGCGGCTGCTCGGTGAGCACGAGATCGCCTTCACCGTGGCCGAGCACCTGGAGTTCAACCGCAGGAAGAAGCTCAGCTACCACCCGAACGGCATGCGCTTCACCGCCTACGACGGCGAAGGCGCGGCCATCCGCGAGCGCGCCTACTACTCGATCGGCGGCGGTTTCGTCGCCGATGAGACGGCCGCCGGATCGGCGCAGACCCATCAGCCCCTGCACACCCCTCAAGCCGCGCCGGACGGCCCGGATCTGCCTTATCCGTTCACGACTGGCGAGGAACTGCTCGCCCACACCAGGTCCAGTGGCCTGCCTATCGCCGGGATCGTGCTCGAGAACGAGAAGGCGCTCGGCCGCACGGCCGAGCAGGTCCGGGCGGACCTCGGTGACATATGGCAGGTCATGCGGGCCTGCGTCGAGCGTGGCTGCGCCACCGACGGCCTGCTGCCCGGCGGCCTGAAGGTGCCACGCCGCGCGCCGCGCCTGTACCGGCAGCTCACCTGCGAACGCAACGACGATGACCCGCTGCGGGCCATGGACTGGGTGACGCTGTACGCGCTCGCGGTCAACGAGGAGAACGCCGCCGGCGGCCGCGTCGTCACCGCACCCACCAACGGCGCCGCCGGCATCATCCCGGCCGTGCTGCACTACTACGACCGGTTCGTGCCCGGAGCGTGCGGAGCAGGCGTGACGCGGTTCCTGCTGACGGCGGCGGCCATCGGCACCCTGTTCAAGGAAAACGCGTCCATCTCCGGCGCCGAGGTCGGCTGCCAGGGCGAGGTCGGGTCGGCCTGCTCGATGGCGGCCGGCGCGCTCGCCGAGGTGCTCGGCGGCACACCGGAACAGGTGGAAAACGCCGCGGAGATCGGCATCGAGCACAACCTCGGGCTGACCTGCGACCCGGTCGGCGGCCTGGTCCAGGTGCCGTGCATCGAGCGGAACGCGGTGGCTTCCATCACCGCGATCAACGCGGCCCGCATCGCCCTGCGCGGAGACGGGCGCCACTTCGTCTCCCTGGACAAAGCCATCAACACGATGCGCGTCACCGGGCGCGACATGCTGGACAAATATAAGGAGACCTCGCGTGGCGGCCTCGCCGTCAACGTCATAGAGTGCTAACCCCGTGGGAGGGCTTGAGCTGCACCGTCGTCCGGCAGCGGTCTCAAGATTCTGGGTCCCGCCCGGAACGGGCATCGTCGAGCCGCTGGGCTGCAATCTCGGCGAAGTCATGATCGATCTCCGCGACGCAAGGGAAACGGCCCGACTCCACGGCAGCGACCGAGGCCGAGGCCAGGCCGCCGAAAGGCTCCCAGACCACATCGCCAGGATCTGTCACAGCGCAAAGGATGCGGCGCATGAACTGCAGTGGCTTCTGGTTGAGATGCGCGGCGGACAGGCTGCTGGGGTTGTAGACCCTGGGTGCAGCTCGTTTCATCGTGCCTTTAATCCGCTCCACGCCATGCAGCGGCGCCAGTTGCCAGACATTGGTAATCCCGTGCACGTGCCGCCACTTGTGCCGCAACGCGTCCCAATCCTTGCCGGCGACCGGCGCTTGTCCGTCAAGAGAGAAGTAGGGCCAGCCCGATTCGGCCCCGTGCTCGTTAGCGTATGAAGCCAAGCGCTCGATCATCTCACCCGGAGGCCAGTACCACAGCCAGTCTTTCGTAAGGTATTTGCGCGTTGCGGCGTTCCGCACGCCGCATGCTTCATTGGCCCTGGTCAGGGAGAGTCCAGAACGCTGCCACTCATGGCGCAGCCATTGCTGCACGGGCATGAGCCCATCGACGCCGCGGACTTCGAAGCGACGTTGATAGAAAGCGCATACCTCGGTTGCGACAGGAAAGCGACGGATCGTCTTGCCATTGACGTTGCCCGCAATGTGAGCGACCCCTTTGTCCCAGGTGATCACCTGCACGTAATCCCAGCCGCTCTCAACGAGTAGCGGATGAACCGTCGCCCAGCCCACTTCGGTGTTCCAGAACCAGAGGGTGGTCGCTGGCGTCGCATACCGGCTCCACGTCTCCACATGCGGCCGGTACCAGTCAAGCAGTGCACCGACACCGGTCGTGTCCCCGTGGAATCCGCGGACCCCATATGCGCCGTCACTGATCACGACGACCGGAGTGGGCCAGCGTCCGTAAGCAGCTAGCGCATCACCGCGGTGCAGTAGGTAAGCAGGCTGATCCACTTTCCGTCTCCTCCAGAGGCGACGTTACGAGCTTCGTTGCCGGAAGTCATTCAACCTGCCCAGCGTGTCTAAGCGGCTTGGGCGTCCCAGGCTCAGGGGTGCCGGGGACTTCGCCGCTGTACGCGGCCGGTGACGTGCCCACCTGGCCAGTGGTGGTCTCGGCTGTGCTGTGCATTGCGGGGACGGTATGGATGGCGCGGACCGCGGCGCTGATCTACGGCCGGTCCATCCTGCGCACGGTTCGCGCGTCCGAGGGCGTCAGGTGCTCGGGAGCCAGGCCGCTTCCTGAGTTGCCGACGGCGGGCGCGATCGGGGAGAGTGGCCGGGTGGACAGGCAGCAATGGGATGAGCGGTACTCGGGCACCGAATTCGAGTGGTCAGTGCACCCGAACCAGTTCGTGGCCGCGGAACTGGCGGACCTCCCGCCCGGCCGGGCGCTTGACCTGGCGGCCGGGGAAGGCCGCAATTCGGTCTGGCTGGCCGAACGGGGCTGGGCGGTGACCGCCGTTGACTTCTCCCGGGTCGGCCTGGAAAAGGGGCGCAAGCTGAGCGCCGCTCGCGGTGTCGCCGACGGCCAGGTGGACTGGGTAGTCGTCGATCTGGACGAGTACCAGCCGCCCCGCGAGGCCTTCGAACTCGTGCTCATCGCCTACCTCCAGGTGGGCGCGGCGCTGCGCGCCCGGGTGCTGGCCGGGGCCACTGCGGCGCTGACCCCGGGTGGCACGCTGCTGATCATCGGCCACGACCTGACTAACCTCACCGAGGGTGTCGGCGGACCGCAGTACCCGGAGGTGCTTTACACCCCCGAGGCCATCACCGCCGAACTCCCCGGGCTGCGCATTCTGCGGGCCGACCGGGTGCGCCGCACCGTCGAGCGGGACGGCGGGCAGGCGACGGCCGTCGACACCCTGGTCCGCGCAATACGCCCGGCCCGCTAGCCGCGTACACCCGTGCCGTGCGGGCCGTTGTTCACGTGCTCGTCGTGGTGCAGGTGGCCTGGCCACAGGCGCTCAGTCCCTGGGTGGCCAGACCGGCACGCTGCCCCGGCCGGACGGGAAGCGGATGTTCTTCGAACGTACGAATTGGTGCAGCGTCTCTATCGCGTTCTCGCGGCCGAACCCGCTGCCTTTGACACCCCCGAACGGCGAGCCGAGGAACGCCCGGCGCATGTAGTTGTTGACGAACACCATGCCGGCCTCCAGTCGGCGCGCGATCTGGTCGGCTCGCGCGAGGTCGGTCGTGCAGATCGCCGCGGTCAGCCCGTAGGCCGTGCCGTTGGCGATCTCGATCGCCTCATCCTCGGTGCGGAAACGCATGACGCAAGCAATCGGCCCGAAGACCTCTTCCTGAGCGACGGTCATGTCCGGGGTCACATCGGCCAGGATCGTGGGTGCGACCCAGTAGCCGTCCTTGAGGCGGTCCTCGGCCGGCAGCTTGCCCTGGGTGACCAGGCGGGCGCCCTCGTCCAGGCCGGTCCGCAGGTACGCGAGCACCTTGTCGCGCTGGGCGGCGTCGACCATCGGCCCGATGTCGGTCGCCGCGTCAAGCCCGTCGCCGACGACCAGCGCCTCGGTGGCCCGGGCAAAACGGGCCAGGAACTCCTCATGGGTGGAGTCGTGGACCAGGATGCGCGCGGTGGACGTGCACGCCTCGCCCTGGTTATAGAACATGCCTTCAATCGCGACATGAACGGCGGCATCGAGGTCGGCGTCGGCCAGGACCAGGACCGCGTTCTTGCCGCCCAGTTCCATCGTCGCGTACGTCAGGTTCTCCGCGGCGCTGGTGAGCACCCGCCGCCCGGTCGCGGTGGCCCCGGTGAAGGTGATCCGCTCCACCTGCGGGTGCGCCGCCAGCGCGGGGCCGGCGGCCATGCCCGGAACGGCGTTGAGCACGCCCGGTGGCAGGATCTCGTTCACCAGTTCGGCCAACCGCAGCACGGTGAGGGGCGCTTGTTCCCCGGGCTTGACGATCACCGTGTTCCCGGCGGCCAGGGCGGGCGCGCCTTTCTTGGTGAAATGGATCGGCGGCCAGTTGAACGGCAGGATCGCGGCGACCACCCCGTAGGGCTCATAAATCACCCTCGCCTCGATCGGGCCCTGGTCGAGGATCTCACCATGCAGCGTGTCGGCCAGCCCCGCGTAGTAGTCAAACCCGGCGTGGCAGTAGGAGACGTCGAAGCGCAGGGCGTCACGGCGCGGCTTGCCTACCTCACGGGCCTCCAGTTCCGCCAGCTCCTCAGCGTGCGCCCTGATCTTCGCGGCCACCAGCCGCAGCAACCGCCCCCGCTCCCGCGGAGACGTGTCGCGCCACGGCCCGTACGCACGCCGCGCCGCGGCCACCGCCCGGTCCACGAGGTCAGCACCGCCGCTGACGACGCGCGCGATCTGCTGTCCCGTCGCGGGTTCCATCACCGCGAACGTCTCAGCATCCCCGGCCTCGACGAACGCGCCGCCGACGAATGCTCCCCAGAGCTCGCGGCCCGCGTAGCCGGGTGCTGCCGCGCCGGACATGGTTGCGGTCATAGTGGCTCCCTTGGACGCGAGGCGTAACGACGACAGCTGCGGAAAGCCGGGCCGTTAGGTAGATGCAATCATGCAATCGATTGCTGAGGCTAGCTGGCCCCTCCCCGCCGGTCAAGCACGCCGCCTCGAGTTGGTGGCGCCGGGCCGGGCCATAGCCTATTTTTGCGGTAGTCCATTTGTAACTACCCATGAGATCGCGGATGGTGCTTGGCGGCCGCGGGTCTCGGTGATCACCGGGTTGATCACGTAACCGAGCCGGCCGTCGAGGTTGTAGGAGAAGACCGCGAGGCTGGAGCCGATCTGGCTGGGCGGCGAGCCCGGCCCGGCCGGGCACTTGCACGGTGTCCAGGAG
>WNFD01007532.1_pt1 | contig 31764 bp, 28 predicted proteins | sample 5400491 | NCBI WGS metagenome assembly WNFD01 (sample SAMN13153343, study PRJNA577476) | soil metagenome | isolation source: 120 cm saprolite under Douglas fir tree site 2 hole 2 replicate 2 | place: USA:California | collected 2015-04-18 | reverse complement strand
CACCCAGTCCGGGGCGCTCATTTTCATACCAAGCTGCGGCCTCGGCCGCTTCCTCCGCCGCCGCTGCGTGAATCCGCAGCGTGCGGATCAAGCGCCGCTCAAACGCGCGCGTATACGGCGGCGAAACTCCTCGCGGTCGAGCAGGTCAGCGGTGCCGGTGTCGATGTCGGCGAGTCTGCGCAGAATTTCTGCATCCCAGCCTTGTTCCGCGTCGGGATCCGCTGGGCCATCGAGGCTGGAATCCAGCTTGTAGGTGAGCTCCGCCCGCTCAGGTTCCGAGAGGCTCAGTGCCTCGGAACGAATTTTCTCCAGTGCCGGACTGCCCATCCTTGGAACTCCGCCCGCAGGGTAACCCCGTTTGTGCAGAGGATAGCGCAGTTGACAATCGCTTGCACGCGCGCGGCCAAGAAAGCCGCGGCAGAGCCGCGATTGTCAGACCGTGACCACGATCTTGCCGAATTGCTGGTTTGACTCCAGATAGCGGTGCGCCTCGACGATCTGATCGAAGGTGAAGATCTTGGCGATGACCGGCTTCAGCGCGCCTGAGGCGAGCCCGGCCAGAATGAAATGCTTGGCTCTCTCGAGCTGCTCGCGGTCACGGACGACCTCCTTATAGATGTAGCCGCGCAGCGTCAGGCTCTTGCTCAGCACCGGGAAGAGGGGGAAGGGCGTCGGCTGCGCGCTGAGCGCGCCGTATTGCAGCAGGATGCCGCCGGGCGCCATCGCTTGCGTCAGCTTCTCGAAAGCGGGACCGCCGACCGGGTCGAAGACCACGCGCACGCCGGCGCCGCCCGTGATCTCCTTCAGTCGGGCCGCCAGATCCTCCTCGTCGCTGGCGATCACATGCGCCGCGCCGAAATCGCGCAGCGCCGCTCTCTTGGCGCCCGTGCGCGTCGTTGCGATCGCCGTCGCGCCGACGATCCTGGCGATCTGGATCGCAGCGAGCCCGACACTGCTGGAGGCGGCGGTAACGACGACGAAATCGCCCTTCCCGAGCTTCGCGACCTCGATCAGCGCGCCATAGGCGGTGACGTATTGCATCCAGGTCGCCGCCGCTTCGTTCCACGACAACGATGGTGGATGCTTCACGGCGACTTCGGCGGGGAAGGTCGCCACCTCGCCATAGGCGCCCCACCGGGTGATCGACAGCGGCGGGATGAAGCTCACCGCATCGCCCGGCGAGAAGCCTGAGACTGCCCTGCCGACCGCAGTGATGACGCCCGCCGCCTCATAGCCCAGGCGGGCAGGAAACGCGGGCTCTTCGGTATAGGGACCGGAGCGGAACATGACTTCCGCGCGGTTGAGGCCGAGGGCCTTGACCTGGATTGAAATCTCGCCCGGACCCGGCGGCGGAACCTCGACATCCTCGATCCTCAGAACCTCGGGACCGCCTTTTTCGTAGAAACGGACGATGCGCGGCATGTGTCGGTACTCCTGTTCGAATGCCAGATCGGCGATGCGACAGGTATGATTGCGCTCTCCAACACGATAAATAGCGCTATTATAGCGACTGTGAAAACTAATGGTTTCTAATCATGGACCGACTCGCCAGCATGGAAGTGTTCGTCAAGGCGGCGGATAGCGGCTCATTCGCCGCGGCCGCGGCGACGCTCGGCCTGTCCTCGCAGATGGTCGGCAAGCATGTGCGGGCGCTCGAGGAGCGCCTCGGCGCGCGCCTTCTCAATCGGACGACGCGCCGGCAAAGCCTGACCGAGGTCGGACGGGCCTTTTACGAGCGCTGCAAATTGGTCCTCGCGGAGGCCGAGGCAGCCGATGCGCTCGCCGCAGGCCTGCATGCGGTCCCGCGCGGCCGGCTGCGCGTCAACGCGCCGGTCAATTTCGGTACCTATAGGCTTGTCCCGATGCTCGTCCGGTATCTGCGGCAGCATCCCGAAGTCACCGTCGACCTCACCCTGACCGACCGCGTCATCGATCTCGTCGAGGAAGGCTACGAGGCGGTGATCCGGATTTCGCCGCTCGCCGATTCGACCCTCATTGCGCGCTCGCTCGCCCCCTATCGGCTGGTCGCCTGTGCCGCGCCCGCCTATCTCGCCGAGCGCGGCACGCCGATCACGCCCGAGGATCTCGCGCGGCATGAATGCCTCGGCTTCGCCTATTGGTCGCGGCCGCCGGCCGACGAATGGCAATTCACTGGCACCGACGGCGTTCACACCGTGCGGGTTGGCAGCCGCCTTTCGATCAACAATGGCCAGGCGCTGCGATCCGCCGCGCTCGAAGGCTTCGGCATCATCCTTCTGTCGCTAGAGCTGTTGGAAGACGATCTCGCATCCGGCCGCCTGGTGCGCATCCTGCCGGGCTACGAGCCGCCGTCGCGGCCGATGCACATTCTCTTCGCGCCCGACCGCAAGCCGACGGATTCCTCTCGAGCGAATTGGACGGTTCTAGAATCCAGCGCAACATTCCTGCGAGAATCGAGCGGCGCGGGAGGGCGTTGGGCGCCGCGTCTTGGCGGCGATGAAATCGACAAAATCCTCGACCTAGCTGCATCGCTCGGACGGCAGCGACATGCCGTCAAGCAGAAAGCATCGCATCGGGATCGGTCGGGATCGTGGTCATGGAATTGGTGGACCGCCGACTAGGACTGCCGACGGAAAACGCGGACTGACGCCAATAAGGTTGCGACCAGGGCAAAAAAGAAATATCCGAAAAGGTTGCAAGTTAACCGATTCGGTCACATATACTGCTGAAACCACCGACAGCTCCCCCGCGACCCATTTCGCGCATTCAGATCAACAGGACTAAGCCCGGGTGCTAAGAGACCGCAATTCTATCAATTGGAGAGTCATGGGGCGGCGGCACCACCGTGCTCCTGTATTTTTCCTGTTATTAACAGGAGGGACGGGCGCCGGTCGGCTGTTGCAAGGCGGAGACGGCTCAGCTGGCCTTTTTCTGGTGCCGGATGCGTTCCAGCGATTGCTCGACATGCCGCGAGAAGACGTATTCGGCGGGGCGCTGATGCTCGAGCGAGATCTCCGGCACCATGTCGCCCTCGGTGGTGACGCCGTTGATGGCGACGCGCAGCGCCTTCAGCGGGTTCTTCACCGAATCGACGACGGCAGTTGCCTCGTAGCCGCTATGCACCATGCAATTGGCGCATTTCTCGTAGTTGCCGGTGCCGTAGGCATCCCAGTCGGTCTCGTCCATCAGCTCCTTGAAGGTTCGCGCGAAGCCCTCGCCGAGGAGGTAGCACGGGCGCTGCCAGCCGAAATAATTGCGCGTCGGGTTGCCCCACGGCGTGCAGTGATATTCCTGGTTGCCGGCGAGGAAATCGAGGAAGAGCGAGGACTGGCTGAACGACCATTTATGGCCTTCGCCGCGGCGGAAGATGTCGCGGAAGAGCTCCTTGGTCTTGCGGCGGCTGAGGAAATGTTCCTGGTCCGGCGCCCGCTCATAGGCGTAGCCCGGCGATACGGTGATGCCGTCGAGTCCCATCGCCATGACGTCATCGAAGAACTGCGCGTAGCGCTCGGGGTCGGCGCCGTCGAACAGGGTGCAGTTGATGTTGACGCGGAAGCCGCGGTTCTTGGCGAGGCGGATCGCCTCGACGGCGCGGTCGTAAACGCCCTCCTGGCAGACCGATCTGTCGTGATCGTGCTTGTCGCCGTCGAGATGCACCGACCAGATGAAATAGGGGTTCGGCTTGAAGAGATCGATCTTCTTTTCCATCAACAGCGCGTTGGTGCAGAGGTAGACGAACTTCTTGCGCGCGATGATGCCCTCGACGACCTGGTCGATCTCCTTGTGGAGGAGCGGCTCGCCGCCGGCGATCGAGACGACCGGCGCGCCGCATTCATCGACCGCTTCGAGGCACTCGGCGACGGTGAGGCGCTGGTTCAAGATCTCGGCTGGATAGTCGATCTTGCCGCAGCCGGCGCAAGCGAGGTTGCAGCGGAACAACGGCTCGAGCATGAGGACGAGCGGATAGCGTTTGACGCCGAGCAGATGCTGCTTGGCGACGTAAGCGCCGACGCGGATCGACTGATGCAAAGGAACGCCCACGCAGACCCCCTCAGATTGAGGCTATTTCAGGAAAGCTCACAGACACTTCACAAGCCGTTAAGGACCGATCACAAGCTATTGCGCGGCATCGGCCAGTTCGGCCGGCATACGAAAGCGCACGTTCTCGGTAACGCCGGGAAGCTTGACCAATTCCACCTCGCCGACTTCACGCAACCTTGCAATGAGGTCCTGGACCAGCTCGTCGGGTGCCGAGGCGCCGGCAGTGATGCCGACCGAGTCGGCACCTTCGAGCCAGGTGAGATCGAGCGCGCGGGCATCCTCGATGAGATAGCTCGGCACGCCGTGCTCGGCGGCAATCTCGCGCAGGCGATTGGAGTTGGAGCTGTTCGGCGCGCCGACCACGAGGACGACATCGACGATGGCGGCGAGCTCGCGCGCGGCACGCTGACGGTTTTGCGTCGCGTAGCAGATGTCCTTGATGTCCGGGCCGACGATGGTGGGAAAGCGCGCCTTGAGCGCGTCGATCACCGAGCGCGTGTCGTCGACGCTGAGCGTCGTCTGGGTGATGAAGGCGAGCTTGGCGGGATCGGCGACCTCGAGACGGGCGACCTCGTCGGGCTTGGAGATGAGATGAACGCGGCCGTTGATGCGGCCCATCGTGCCCTCGATCTCGGGATGGCCGGCATGGCCGATGAGGATGATCTCGCGGCCCTGATTGGCGTAGCGTTGCCCCTCGCTGTGTACCTTGGAAACCAGCGGGCAGGTCGCGTCGATCACCGGCAGGCCGCGATCCTCGGCAGCGGTCTCGACGGCGCTGGCGACGCCGTGGGCGCTGAAGATGGTGACGCTGCCCGGCGGAATCTCGTCGAGCTCGTCGACGAATTGCGCGCCCTTGGCGCGCAGCCGCTCGACGACGTGGCGGTTGTGGACGATCTCGTGGCGCACGTAGATGGGCGGCCCGTATTTTTCCAGGGCGCGCTCGACGATCTCGATCGCCCGCTCGACCCCGGCGCAGAACCCTCTCGGTTGGGCCAACACCACTCGCATGAAATCGCCTTTCGCAATCCAGGCCGGGCGCGCCCGGCCGATTGGGACAACCAGGGCCGGGCACGCCCGACCGCTGGGAAAACGTCTATTATAGCAAATCCCTGCCACTCGCCAGCGGCTTGGCTTCCCCGCGGATTTGCCTGTTGCGGGCGGGCAACAGGGGCGATTGCCGGCTGCGCGCCAAGATCGCGGCCGGGAACCTTGACCGGGCGGCCGCCTTTGTGGGATGGGGTGCGCCATGCTCATGCGAATGAAGTCAGCGATCCTTTCCGCCACGCTCGCCGCCGGTCTTCTGCTGGCGCCGGCCCCGACGCCCGCACAGGCCGAATCGGCGCCGCCCCAACGGGTGCTGCAAGAATTCTACGACGCGCTGCTCGGCGTCATGAAGGATGGCAAGGAGCTCAGATTTTCCGGGCGATATCAACGCCTCAAGCCCGCGATCGAGGCGGCGTACAACCTGCCGCTGATGTCGCGGCTGAGCATCGGTCCGCAATGGCAATCGCTGACGCCGACGCAGCAGCAGCAATTCTCGGCCGCCTTTGCCGAATTCACCGTCGCGACCTATGCCAACCGCTTCGACGACTATTCCGGCGAGAAATTCGAGGTGCTTCCCGATGGCTCGCCGGCAAGCAGCGGCGTCATCGTGCAGACGCGTCTGATCAAGAGCAGCGGCGAGCCGGTGACGCTCAACTATCTGATGCGCCAGGACGGCGGAAAATGGCAGATCATCGATGTCTTCCTCAGCGGCACGATCAGCGAGCTGGCGACACGGCGATCGGAATTCACCTCGGTGCTGCGTCGCGATGGTGCACAGGGCCTGCTGGATCTGCTCAATCGCCGGGTCGCCGAGCTCAAGACCTCGTAAGGCGGCGCCTATTTCGGGGCGTTCGGATCCTGGTAGAACTCCTTGCCGGGGAGCAAGGTGTCGGAGGTGACGCCGCGCAGCTCCTTGTTGCGATGTTGACGGAACAGGCTGCGCAGCTGCGCGTAGAAATCGATCGAGCTGCGTTCGATCTCCTCGAGCTCCGGACCGGCCTTGACCCGCTCGTCGATGCCAACCATCACGAAGCGTGCGGTGTTGATGTAGCCGACATGCTCGTGGTTGAAGACGTAGCGGAAGGGATCGATATAACCGTCGACGCCCATGCCGATGCCGTCACGCGGATTGGACGGGCCGAGAATCGGCAGGACGAGATAGGGGCCGCCATCCTCGACGCCCCAGCTGTACAGCGTCTGGCCGAAATCCCCCGTCTGCTCGGGCAGCCCGAGATCGGTCGCGACATCGAAGAACCCCGCCAGCCCCGCCGTGCTGTTGACGGCGAAGCGCGCTGCGGTCGTGCCGCCGCGTTCGATCTTGCCCTGCAGCAGATTGTTGGCGAAGACGACCGGCTCGTTGAGGTTCACCATGATGTTGCGGATCGAGGTGCGGACTCTTTCGGGGACGACGATGCGGTAGAATTCGGCGACATTCCTGAAGAGCAGCCCGTCGAGCACCCGGTTGAACTCGAAAATGTCGCGATTCAGCGGCTCAAACGGGTCGTTCGCTTCCTCGAATGCAGCCCGCGCGGCCGGATCGGTCGGCGGGGTCGCACAACCCGTCGCGGCGACCGCGACAGCGAGGATGACACAACCTCTACGCAAAAATCGCCACGTCACGGCCACGGTCTCATCCCACCTTGTCCCGGGGTTGCTGTATCGACCGAACGGCCTATAGGAGCAGACGCTATGGTTGACAAATCCCCGGGGCGAAGGCAACACAAAATCCCTAACAGCCTGTTGAGAACTGCACCGAAGTCGACATCCAGGTTTTCAGGACAATGCTGGCGATGACCGCGCTTCTGGCGGCGATATGCGTTGCGGGTTCAATCTATAATTTGCTCGCGGCAGTGGCGGTGCGGCGTTTTGCCCGCCAGCCGATCTTCGACGCGATCCGTCCGGCGCCGGTGACGATCCTGAAGCCGCTGCACGGTGAGGATGCGCAGCTTTACGAGAACCTGCGCTCCTTCTGCGCCCAACGCCACCCGCACTTTCAAATTGTCTTCGGGGTTCGCGATCCGGCCGATCCGGCGATCGCGGTGGTGCGTCGGCTCATTGCCGAGTTTCCCGAGTTGGATGCCAACCTGGTCATTGACCCGTCGGTTTCCGGAAGCAACTTCAAGGTGAGCAATCTCGAGAACATGGTCGCATTGGCGAAGCACGACATACTGCTCGTTGCGGATAGCGACATGCGGGTCCGCGCCGACTATCTGGGCGCGGTTACGGCGCCGCTCAACGATCCCCAAACCGGCTTGGTGACTTGTCTCTACCGCGGCCGGGCGGTCATTGGATTGCCGTCGCGACTGGGCGCCATGTTCGTCAATCACGGGTTCCTGCCAGGCGCCCTCGTCGGCGAAACTATGCGGCCGGGGGATGCTTGTTTTGGCGCGACCATGGTATTTCGCCGTGACATTTATACAACGATTGGCGGCTTTGCCTCGCTGCGCAATCAGCTCGCTGACGACTATGCCCTCGGTGCCGCGATCCGCAGGATAGGCAAGCGGGTCGTCTTGTCCCCGCATCTCGTCGACACCGTGATTGCCGAGCCCGATCTTGCGGCCCTTGTCCGCCATGAGTTGCGCTGGGCCCGCACCATCCGAATGCTCGCGCCGTTCGGCTACGCAGCGTCGTTCGTCACCCATCCGCTGGCGATCGGCCTTATCGGGACCGTGGTCCTCGGCTTCCCGGTGGTCATGATGGCTGCGACCACGGTCGCGCTGGCAAGCCGCTGGCTCATGGTTCGGATGATCGATCGTGCGCTCGAGCTGCCGGCGACGCCGCTAAGGCTCGTGCCGCTGCGCGATCTGTTGTCCTTTGGCGTGTTTATCGCTAGTTTCCTCGGCAATCGCGTGGCGTGGCGCGACCGCACGTTCCGCATCGGAGCGGGTGGTCGTCTGGTCACCATTGGAGACGATCGCGCATGATGAAAACGTTGTTCCTGCAACCGCCGTCCTTTGACGGGTTCGACGGTGGCGCCGGGTCGCGCTATCAGGCGCGTCGCGAGATTCGCTCATTCTGGTATCCGACCTGGCTCGCGCAGCCGGCCGCGCTCGTGCCGGGCAGCAAGCTGATTGATGCACCGCCGGCGGGGATCAAGCTCGATGAGATCTTGACGCTTGCCAAGGATTACGAGCTCGTCGTCATACATACTTCGACGCCGTCGTTCGCGTCCGATGCCAAGGTCGCAGCGGCGCTGAAGGAGCGTAATCCCGCGCTCAAGATCGGCTTCGTCGGCGCGAAAGTTGCCGTCGAGCCGGCCGAGAGCCTGCAGGGTGCGCCGGCGATCGACTTCGTCGCGCGCAATGAGTTCGACTTCACCATCAAGGAAATTGCCGAGGGGCGGACGTTCGACAAGGTCGACGGCATCTCTTATCGAGACGTCGACGGCTCGATCACGCACAATCTCGATCGCGCCACCCTGGAGGATATGGACCAGTTGCCCTTCGTCACCGAAGTTTACAAGCGCGATCTCAAGATCGAAGACTATTTCATCGGCTATCTCAAGCACCCCTACATCTCGATCTATACCGGCCGCGGCTGCAAGTCGCGCTGCACCTTCTGCCTCTGGCCGCAGACGGTGGGCGGGCACCGCTACCGCACGCGCAGCCCGCGCCATGTTGCCGAGGAGATTGCGCTCGCGAAGAAGAACTTCCCGCAAGTCAAAGAGTTCTTCTTCGACGACGACACCTTCACGGACGACCTGCCGCGCGCCGAGGCCATCGCCCGCGAGCTCGGCAAGATGGGCGTCACTTGGTCGTGCAACGCCAAGGCCAATGTTCCCCGGGCCACGCTCAAGGTGCTGAAGGACAATGGCCTGCGCCTGCTTCTCGTCGGTTATGAATCGGGCAACCAGCAGATCCTGCACAACATCAAGAAGGGCATGCTGATCGACGTCGCCAGGAAATTCACGAAGGACTGCCACGAGCTCGGCATCACCATTCACGGGACCTTCATTCTCGGCCTGCCCGGCGAGACCAAGGAGACGATCGAGCAGACGATCAAGTTCGCGACCGAGATCAATCCACACACGATCCAGGTTTCGCTGGCGGCACCCTATCCCGGCACTTTCCTCTACAAGCAAGCGGTAGAGAATGGCTGGCTCGACGTCGAGCACGCCGAATTGATCGACGAGCACGGCGTGCAAATCGCACCGCTCAACTACCCGCACCTCTCGCACAGCGAAATCTTCAATTCCGTCGAGGTTTTCTACAAGCGCTTCTACTTCCGCACCGGCAAGATCGCCTCGATCGTCAACGAGATGGTGCGCAGCCCGACGATGATGAAGCGGCGCCTGCGCGAAGGGGTGGAATTCTTCCACTTCCTGCGCGAGCGGCAGATGGCGAGTTGAACCGACTGGCCGTCCGCGCTGAAATTGCGGACGCGACATCGCCGTCAGTGAAGCGAAACGGTTCGACCGGCTACAGCGCCTTGATCGGCCGCCCCTGCAATGCCGGCAGCACGATGAGAGTACATAGCAGCACGTAGCCGAGCGCGATGGTAAGCAGACGCCCCATTTCGGCGGTCCCGGGATGGCTCGACAGCGCCAAGCTCCCGAAGGCCGTCACTGTCGTCAAGGCACTGAACAGTACGGCGCGCGCAGTGCTCGATTGCAGCGGTCCACCGAGACCTGCTCGCCAGCGCATAACGAAGTAGATATCGAAGGCGACGCCGATGCCTAGCAACAAGGGCAAAGTGATGATGTTTGCGTAGTTCAACGGTAGGTCGAGTAACACGCCGGTCGCCGCGGTCAACAACCCGGCGAGGATGAGGGGGATAAGAACGAGGACGACGTCCCAGGGGCGCCGAAGCACGACGAAGAGGAGCAGTGTGATCGCCAGGACGGCGATCCAGCCGGCGCGCATGAATGCGCCAACTACGGTGCTGCCGGATTCTTGAATGGTGACAGGCGTTCCGGTCGCCTCCGGCGCTTGAGTGCGGACGGCGGCCACGAACCGCTCAAGGATGGTGTTGTCGCGCGGATCGCCATTCGGGAACACCTCTAGTCGTGCTCGTCCATCCTCGGTCAGCCAAGCGCGTCGCAGGTCGGCAGGCAGCGTTTCCATGGTCACCTCTTCTGGTGACAGCGTCAGGCGCAGATCACGTAGTCGGCTGGCAAGGCCCGACAGGATGCTCTCGCGTAGATCCGGCAGGATCGCCGGGCCGCGCCGAACTGCCGCGTCGAGCGCGCGGGCAAGGCGCGTGGCCGCGGCGCCGGAACCGCCGGCGGCTTCGGCAAGATCCCGGGCGCATGTTGCGAGGGCAGCTAAGCTAGCTGCGTCGTCGGGCGGCGATGCGGTCTGTGCTGGCGACAGCGTCGGACCGAGCAACAACTCAGCATCGCCGAGGATCGCGCGCTTTTCGCCCTGATCTTCAGGAATATAGCTGGAAGCGGTCACGACCTGAGCGACCTCGGGCAGCATCTCGATACGGCGTGCCAATGCATCCGCTGCCGCGAGCGATGGGGCGAGTACATCGATGGTGTATGGCGTTGTCGACGGATCGGACATCAGGTCGAACAGCGTTGCCACCGACTCCGTCTTCGGATCCTTCAGATTGAGCGGATCGAAATCGAAACGCCAATGCGGGAGGAGAACCAGACAAATCGCTGCGACAAGGGCGCTGGCGGCGATGACGGCGTACCGACGCCGTAGCAGGAAATCGTCGATGGTACCGGCCCGTCGGTATCCTACAGGCTCCGATTCTCCCGGCGGATGAAGCAGCTTCAGCGCTGCGGGAAGCAGCGTGAAATTCAAGAGGAGCGCGATCAACATGCTGGTCCCAGCAATCAGGCCCAGTTCCGAAACGCCGGAATAGGCCGTGGGGACGAAAGAGAAAAAGCCGACCGCTGTCGTCGTCGCTGCCAGGGTCAGCGGGCCGGAAATACCGTATCCGGCGCCCTTAATCGCCTGGTCCAGCGCGCCGACGAGATGCCGCTCGTCGCGGTAGCGGACACAGAACTGGATGCTGAAGTCGACCGCGATGCCGATGAAGAGGACCGCGAAGGCAACTGAGATGAGATTGAGAGATCCAATAGTCACTGCGGCGAAGGCCGCAGTCATCATTAAGCCGACGAGAAGCGTGGCGAGAATCGCCAGTATGATGCGCCACGATCGCAAGGCGAGGAAGAGAATGATGCCGACGAGTATCAGCGACAACACCGTCGCACCGCCGGCGCCGTGCGCGACAGTGGCGAATTCTTCGTCAGCGAGCGCTACTGGGCCGGTCAGTCGGACGCGTACGCCATGCTCTGAGGTCAACCCAAATTCCTGAACCGCCGTGCGGATTTCGTCGCTCGCCTTGGCGCCAGGCTCGAGTGCGTTGTAATCGAGGACCGGCTGGACGAGAATAAAACGTCGCATCTCTTGCGGCTGCGGCGCGCGGCCGGTGAACAAGCTCTCCCAGGAGAGATGGTGTGGCCGGCCAGCGAGCGCCGCCTCGACAGAATCGGCGAGGGCCGTCAGCGGCGCATCGAGTGCTGGCAGTTTTATTTCACCTCTCTTCACTCCTTCGAGGGCGAGACTGATCGCCGAGAACATACCGCGCAGGCTCGGATCGGCAGCCAGCGCGCCGAGCAGGGGCTGGGCGGCGATGAGCTGATCGGCGACGTCCTGAACCTCCTTCACGCCGTCGGGGCGCCGCACGGTCTTATAGAGTTGGGGACGATCGCGCAGCCACTGTGCCAGGGTCGAAGCGGCATCCTCGGCCTGCCCCGGCGTTGCGGCATCTATGACGATGGCGAGAAGATCGACATTTTGCGGGAACGCGCGGTCAAACTCGGCCTCGCGTTTGCGCCACGGGAGTTCAGGGGAGATGAGCTTGTTGGTATCGGTGTCGACGTTGAGATGTGTTGCTGCATAGGCTCCAAGCAAGACGCCGCCGAGTAAACTGACCACAACGACCAGCCGCGCCGCGCGCGTACTGACCTGAACTAGCCGAACGACGGCGCGCGCTAACATCGCGAACTCGCTGTGCCGCCGCTCATCTCGTCATGCCTCGCGATAGTTCAGCAGCACGAGACCGACCAGAACCAGACAGACCGGCCAGACCCACGCGGCAATGCGGCCGGCCGGCGGATCGAGGCGCAATTCGAGCCAGCGCGCCCATCCCGCGGCGACGCCGAGGAGGGCGAGCGGGACATGTGATAGTTCGATCAGAAGCTGCTCTTTGGCATTGATTACGGCGTGCGAGTGCGCCAACAGCAGGGCCCCGCCGAGCGCGGTAATCAGCGGGAAGGCGAGGGCGGCACGTGGCGATGCGGTGCGACCGGTACGAACGCGCCACTCGAAAATGGCGAAACCGATGATCAGGAGCACGAAGATGCGATGTTGCACTACCTCGGGGTCGCGCAGGCTTTCAATCAGGCCGATATCGCCGAGTGGCCAGGTCTCGGGGTCGGAACGGAGGAAGAGGAAGCCGGCGAGAGCGAGAAAGAGCAACGGCCAGTTGCGTGCCCATTTCGCGTAGCCGCTGCGCTCGGCAAGCGCCAGAAGCCCGATCGCTAGCACGATGAGACCAGACCAGTGGTGATTGTACTCCGACCACGCGACGTCTTCGGCATTGCGCGGCGGCAGGTCGCCCGCGCCGGGAACAAAGGCTTGCGATTTGTGGGTGTCGTGTTTGGCTTCGGCATCGAGTTTCGCCTGCAGCGCCGGTATGGCGAGATCGCCATGATCGGGGCTGCTGAGGCGGGGCCACTGCGGCAACATGCGCTCGGCGATCTCGGGCACGCTGACGCGCTCGCTCGGTAGATCGACTGCAGGTGGCAGCGACGTCAGCGAGGCGGCGGCAAAGAAAAGCGTTATGCCAATGCCGATTTCGGCTTCACCAAAGCGGCGAAGCCGAAGCCTCGGGGTTGCCGAAGCGCCGGTGTAGCGCTCGACCATCATATAGTTCATCCCGCCGAGCAGCAGGAGGAAACCGAGGAGCGCGACTTTCGTCGCGACCATGACGCCATAGGTCGTGCCGTATAGCGCGGCAATAGAGCCGGTATAGAGGACGGCCATCACCAGCCCCGCAACGACGAGCACGGCCACGCTGACCATTGCCATGTGCGAGAAGCGTTTGCCGATGCGGCGCCACGCCATGCCGTCGCGACACTTTGTGAGGGCGATGAGCAGAAAGGGGATGCCACCAATCCACACTGCTGCGGCGGCTTGATGGAGCAGGTCGGCGGCGACAAGGGCTAGACGATTGTCAATCTGTGCTGCGGCGTGGCTGGTCGTGGTCTGCGCGATCGGAATAATCGCGGCGAGAGCGAGCAATCGTAGGTCGGCAGACCTTCGATCGCGGTCGTGCAGCGAGAGCCAGGCTATGCCGACGGATGAGACGACGACGGCCATGCCAGCGAGCACGAAACCTGCACCGACCGTCTCGCGGGCGGTCAGATCGACCGTATCGGCAAGGATCAATCCCTCGATGAGGATGGAGATCGCTGCGATGATTGCCAGAGCGATGGCGCTCCAGCCAAGCAACAAGCGGCATCGCCGGGTGACCACGACAGCAGACGCGTCGAAGTCACCGGCAAGCGGGTCGGCGAGGCTGAGAAGAAACGCGACGCCGCCGACGGTCAACGACTGCGCGGTCAGCGTAAGGCCGCGCAAAACGACGCTGAGGAAACCGAAGAGATCGAGCAGCAACGCCATTGCGCTGGGATCAGGGCGTCGTCACGCGAAAGGGAATATCGCCGCGCGTTATGTGGCCGTCGATGGCGAGGACCTGCCAACGCAGCTTGTAAGTTCCCGGACGAAGTCCACTGGCTGTTGCCCGAAGCATGTCAGGCGCGCTCGTCGACGAAATCGCCAGCTGGCGATTCGCGCCATCAGGCCCGTTCAACGTCAGCCTGGAGCGCTCATGGTCGAGACGACTATTAAAACGCAGCGCAATCTCGATCTCGGGTCCGCGAACGCTGCCGTCAACTGTCGGCGACGACTCGACCACCAGGGCATGCGCGGCGATCTCCCGACCGGCGACGCAGGTGAGGACCAAGCCGAGGATCATCGGGAAGACGCGGCGAGCCAGCGACATAGGCGCCGCTCATAGCAGATGCCCTGATGTCGCGCACGCCGAATCTTGTCGCCAGCGGTGAGACAATATGGCGCTAGTTGAGCCTGTTGAGCAACCAGCGGCGCAAGACAATTGAGGCGATTGCCGCGAGGGCGAGCAGTCCGCCGAGTGCCAGGAATTGTTTTTGCAGGCTCGCAAGCTGGTCGAGCAAAGACGCGGCGGCCTCGCCGAAGACGTAGCCAGCGCCGATCACCAGGACCGACCAGAGAAGCGCGGCCACAGCGTTGAGGGCGACGAAACGCCGTGTTGTCACATCACTGAGGGCCACGGCAACGGCGCCGAGATTGCGTAGCCCGTAGATGAAACGGAAGCTCAAGATGAACAAGGTCGCGTGCCGCTCGAGCAGGTGCTTGGCGTTTGTCGCCTTGGCCACGAGGTCCGGACGGCTCGCCAACCACTGCCCGCCGTGACGACGGGCGAGATAGAACCACAATTGATCGCCGGCGAACGCGCCGGCGAAGCCGAGCAGGAGAACGAGGCGGAGGTCGAAGATCCCCTGCTGCGCCGCGTAACCGGCGAGGAGAAGGATCGTCTCGCCTTCGATGAAGGCGCCGAACGCTATTCCGAAATATCCATATTTGGAAAGATAGTCGGCAAATATTTGCCGCACCCAGTTCCAGTCGAGGTAGACCGCAGCGGCGACGCCCAATACCGCGAGGCCCGCGATGAGAGTCAGCGATTTGGCACGCCGGCGCGTCAAGATCGCCATCAGGCGCCGCGACCGGGCGCTACGGCTTGTGCAGCCACCACGATGATTCGTTGATAGAGTAATATGGTTGGTAATGCCTGATGCTGTCGGCCCGGACGACCTGGCGGGCTTGATTGTCGAGGATCATGATCGCGCCGTTGATATAGACGGCCAGGACGGCGTGCGCCACTCTGAGATTGAGGTCCTGCACGACGACGACCCGCAGATCCTCCTGGTTCCAGCCGAGGAGTCTGAGCGAGAAATACTTCCCGATAGAATAGTCCTTGCAGTCGCCGTCTTGCAAAGCGAACTCGCGCGGTGTCTTCCAGTAGTTGAGCTTGTCGAAGATATAGTGATGCAAATTCAAGAAGGTGTTCACATCGGCCAATTGCGTCAATCGATCCTTGCCCCGCTCACCGTCGATGAAGGCAAGCCAGTCCACCACTGAGCAACGCGTGAATCGTGTCGGTACGCACGCCGGGTCGCCGCGCTTCTCCTCGCTGTAATGACGCGTCAACATATCCGTCCATTTCGGGAACGTTTTTATGTTGTCGGATCGGGTCTCGTTGGTGCCGAAAAGCTTTGGATAGGGGCGCTGCGGCTCCGCAGCCACGCAGAGGCTGGCGCCAAGCCAGGCGAACACGGCGACGAGCTGTATGGCGGCCGCGCAGAGGTTCAGGCGCGGCAACACAATCCAGCGATGTGGTCTCCCTTCCATCGCAGCCTATCTTTAGCCGACGATGGTTAAGATGGCGTTTCTGCAGACTCCGGCCGGGGTATCGTAGTTGGCATGTTCACCTTTCCCGACGGTGCGCGCTGGAGCGACAGCGAAGATGCGGTGGAATTTGACGTCCAGCTGGGCGACTACCGGGCGAAGGTATATGTGCAACGGCGGGTATTTCAGGGTCTCGTCGGCACGCGGCCAGCACCAGGCGAATGTGTCGCGCATTTTCATCTCAATCGCACGATCTTCGAGCGGATTGCCGAAGCAAAAATTCGCGCGCGTGAACTCGGAGGCGACGCCAATATTCGCATCTCCAGCCGCGATCTGCGCGTTTTCAAGCGGTGATCTCGCGCGGCGACAGGCCGGGCTGGAATCGCCTTGGCGAGGCGTTTGCGTCAGCTAAGCACCGGTCGCCGAACGGCGGCTTGCTACCTTTGCGGGCACGCGATGCGATCTCCACCCGCGGCATTAAGGGGTGATTAAGGATGATATGGCAAACATCTCGTGAGTGTTGTCCAGCAGGTCGAGGTGCGGGAGGCCGGAGCCGAAAATGGGAAGGCCAGTCGAGGTGCCGAGCTATCGGAGCGGTCCCTACCAAGTCGAACTGCGACCGCGCGATGCCAGCGCGCCCGGCTACCGGGCGGGACCATACCTCGTGCGCGTTCGGCTTCACTCGGAGAGGCCGGCGAAACCCGAAGGCGCTCGAAACAGCGGGTCAGCCCTCCAGGCTCCAGCCGATAGATCGAGCGCGCCGAGGCATCCGGCTCCGGCGCGGGGGAGTGTAGCGGATCAGCTTGCTGCGGTTACCCGCGCGGTGGGTTCCCTTGCGACGGATTCCCTGGTGCTGGATGAAGATCCGCTCATTGAGGTCAATGCTTGCCCGGTGCTATCCAGGCCCGCGGTGCCGATGCCAACGGTAAGGACGCGGGAAGCTGCTGCGGACGACCGTAAAGAAGAAACAAAGCCGAAAGCTCGCGCGCCATCGGCGGTCAGGGCGGCCGTCACCAGCGAGGCATTAGCCCTATCTGCAGGCCGGACCGAGACGATCGCAGAACGCGGCGCGACGGAGGTGGAGCGCTCCCGAGGATCCTTGCTGCTCGCTGCCGTCGTCGCCGGCTGCCTCTTGGTTTGGACCGGATCGTGGCCCCAGCACGAGGACCTGCTGCGGATGACCTTGGCGGAAGTAGAGGGATCGTGGGCGCGCTCGCAACCTGCTCTCGAACGTCTATATGCTCTCCTCATCGAGGTTGGCCTGGTGGTCCCGAGCGCAGGCGAGGATCATCCAAAAGTCGCAAATGAGAGTCCCCCCACAGAGAAGGACGAGGTAGCGGCGTCGCCTAGCGACGACGCCGCGGTCATCGCGGTGGCTCCCGCGCCGTTTACTGCAGCGCCAGACGACAGCGAGCCCTTGTCGCGCGAGAGCATGCTGGCGCCCGCTGCGGGAGCTGTCGCTGAGGCCGCGCTGTCCGAGAACGCTGCGCTCGCCCGGCGCGGAGCAGACGTAAATATCGGTGAGATAATCCCGTCCGGGTATGTCGTGGAGGTGGCGCGCGATCCCGAACCTAGCTCGTCGCAAGCACCAATAGCGATACCACAACACCCCGCGATCACCGATCGCCCGACGAGCGAACTCGCGAGCGGCAGCGCACCGGCGGAACCGCAGCGATCAATAGGAATGGAATTTGCAGCGCGGGGAAAAAGACTCACCGACGTGCCACAGGTGGAAAACGAGCGTTTCTTCGTTCAATTTGGGAGTTTCCGCTCAGAGGCAGTGGCACACAGCGACTGCGCCACATTCAAAGGTCTTGCCGAGGTCAGGGCAATTAGCGGGCGTGACGGTGCCCTGTGGTATGTTTGCCGCACGCCGACTTCCAAGGACAGGGAATATGGCCTGGGACTGATTGGAACCGTCGAGGCGGCGATGCACCTCAAAGCCGTGCTGATACCCGATCGGCGCTAGTTGCTATCGCTGGCGCAATCGATTGCGCGACGTCTGCAGCGAGAAGAGCGGCAAGCCGCAAGTGATGGAAGGCGAAGTTCGATCTCGAACTTCGCCTTCCATTGCCAAGGAAGAGCCAGCGAGTCGCGGCAACGGCAACGCCGGCTGCTACCACCGGCAGACTCGTCGCCCGTCAACGGATGATGATGTTGTCCTGAACTTCACGAACACCGGCGACATTGCGCGCGATCTGTTCCGCTTCTGCCTTTTGCTGGGGAGAAGAGACGAAGCCACTCAGCTGGACCACGCTCCGCAACGTCTCGACATGGATATCGAATGCCTTCAAGGCTTGGTCTTTGACGAGTTCTGCCCGGACTTTCGTGCTGATCGTCGCGTCGTCGACATACTGGCCGGAGCTTTCCTTCCCTTCTATCGCGTCGCATGCTGTCACCATGAATAGCGCCGCAAGAGCAATGCCCGACTTGATGAGTGCATTCGTTCCAACCATCGCAGTTTCCCTTCTCTGATGGGCTTGGGTTGACCTCAGCGAGGTGCCAAGCGGACCTTTTTCGTCGCTCAGGAAGCGAAGTCCCGGGCTCCTCACCATGAATGAACGAATACGAGAGCGACGAGTTCCCGTCGGCGTCTTCCGTTGATCTTCATGCCTCGCACAACCGCCCGTGGACCAAATACGAAACTCGCGAAAGGAACCATCGGCTCTGTCGGCGAGTTTTCTAACGAGTTGAACTGATCGAATGGAGGCTTGAATGGCCGGTGAGCTCAAAGGCAAGCGTTTTGCCATTGTCGCGACTGACGGGTTTGAACAATCGGAATTGCTGGAGCCGCAAAGGGCATTGAAGAACGCTGGCGCCGAGGCCGAGATCATCGCTCCGAAGGCGGGGCGGATTCAGGGTATGCAGCACCACGACAAGGGGCAGGCTGTTGCAGTTGATCATACGATCGCAGAAGTGAAGTCCGACGACTATGCCGGCCTCGTCCTGCCTGGCGGCGTGGCGAACCCCGACGCATTGCGCACCGACGAGCGCGTTGTCCGGTTCGTGCGAGACCTTTTCATGGCCAAGAAGCCGGTAGCTGCAATTTGCCATGCGCCCTGGACCTTGATCGAGGCGAAGGTTGTTGAAGGTCGCACGGTAACCTCGTGGCCTTCCCTCAAGACCGATCTCGAGAATGCCGGCGCGCGCTGGGTCGATCGCGAGGTCGTCACCGACAATGGGCTGGTGACTAGCCGCAAGCCTGACGATCTTCCCGCCTTCTGCAAAAAGATGATCGAAGGAATTGTCGAGGGGCGCCACCAAAGGGTCTGACCATGACCCTCATCATCCACCGATGCCAACCGCGAAATCGACGTGCCGAGCGCCTGAAGGCGCAAAGTCAGCGTTCAAACCCGCCGCTTCATGGCGGCGGCTTCTTTTGTTGCAGTCCGAAGTTAGGGCCGAGGAGGTGCTAGGCAATTCGCTTTTCCGCGGCGCGAGCAGCATTTACCTGCGGCATAGGCGATGGTGTCTCGGCCGTGCGACCGCCGCCTGGCTGCGCCGTGTCGCGGCGCTTCGTGCCAAATCGAGCGTCCAAGTAAGATTGAAGTTTCATGCGCGCTCTGTTCACGCGGCTCTTGATTGTTCCAGCCGCACAGTCGGCAATTTGCGCCGCCTGTTCGTAGGAAAGGCCGTTCGCGCCGACCATCAGTAATGCATCCCGCTGCGTCGGAGGCAAGACATCAAGCGCGCGGCGGCATTCGTCGATCCGCAGATGACCCTCCTGTTCGCCGCCCACGCCTACGGTATCCGCGATGCTTTCGGCACTGACCTCAGCAACTCGGGGCGTCCTTCTTAGCTGGTTGAAGTACACATTCCGCAGGATGGTCGTCAGCCACGCCTTCAAATTGGTGCCGGGCTGGAATTGGTCAGCGTAGCGTAACGCACGCTCGGCCGTATCCTGCACAAGGTCGTCGACAATGGCGCGGTCGCGAGCCAACCGATGCGCATGGGTGCGCAGGTAGGGCAAATAACAAGTGATTTGATTGTCCAACATACCAGCCATTCGCTTCGCTCCATTGTTCCTGGACAATGAGAATAAGGCTCCCCGCGCGGTGCTGAGCCGGCTTGAGATGGCGCGCGCTGACGATGGAGCTCTACGAACCGAACGGATGCAAATTGACCTCAGTTTGTTCGATTACGGCAAGGTCATGGAAAGATCACATGGCATTGCCGAACCCGACATCGCGGAACTCGATGCGACGTATCGCTAAATGGCGAAGGCAGCATATTGCGTGGAACGAACTCGCCGGCCGCTGCTACCTAAGGTTTCAACCGCGGAGAAATCGGCACGGCATAAGTCACCTGAGCGAGCCTTGGTTTCCCGCCGGTTGGAGATCGAAATCGTCTCCTGGCATGTCATGATGAGTATCGGCCAAGTCGAGGCACTGCGCGTCCCGGCCGAGCGGCTGCGCGACGCCAGGCGCGCCATCAAGCAAAGCGCCTGGAGCACCTATCGCACTGAGTTCTATCCGACCGACGACTACAAGCCGATCGCGGAATCGGAGCATCTTGGCTGTAGTGATCGCGGATGCGGAAGCGTTAGCCGCCGGGCGGATTTCCGCCATATCGCCGCTCGACCTGATTGCCCCCTGGTGAGCCCGGCGGGAATCGAACCCGCGACACCTTGATTAAAAGTCAAGTGCTCTACCGACTGAGCTACGGGCTCCCCGGGACGGCGCGGACAATAGGGGGCGGCGAAATCGCGGTCAACCGACGCCGTCGGCATCGCTCTGCAACAACGCGCTCCTGCATGACAGCGCAACTAGACCGGTAGATCGTCTCGCCGTTTGCCGCTGGTGACAATCGAGGGAGCCGTGGTGAAGTCGCTCGCGGAAACGCTCGGCCTCGCCACAAGGGAGGAGTTCCCGCCGAGCAGCTTGATAGCGACGAGCAGCATCGCGTTGAAAGCTGCCAGCGGCGTGCTGTCCCGGCTGCCGTCAAGACGGCCGGCGAGGCGGGAGAGGACGGTACCGGGCGAGGCGTTCTCGCTCGGCGAGGAAGCAGGTGCGCTGAGATGGCTATAGGTGGTTGCACTCTTTTCGATCTTATCGGCGAAGTTGCGATAGAGATCGGCCACTGTGCGCGGTTCGCCAGTCTTGCCATCAAAGAATACCGAACGATTTGCCGATGCCGCCTCCGGCAGGACATCGACTGCCGGCATCGCGCTGTTTTGCTGGATAGCCTTGAGGATCTCGGTGGCTCCGCCAGCGCCGAGAAAATGAGCCAAGTAGAGATCGGTCTTCCCCGCCGGTCGACCAAGCGCACGTTCGACCTCCGTCTTATTGTCATGGGCGAACTCGCCAGCAAGAGCGGCCGAGATACGGGGGTCCTTGCGGAGTGCGAGAATGCTCTCCCGCACCGTCGGGTCAGCGACGTGCGGTCGGCCGGCGGCATCGCAGGTCACCTGCTCGGCCAACCGACCGATTCCGTGCTTGGCGCCGTGCTGTCGCACCATGTCGAGCCAAGTCGAATCGATGAATTGGAACAGTCCGGTGGCGCTGCTCGTCGCCGCCTTGGCATCACTCTGGAAGCCACTTTCTTGCGCCGCTTGCGCCATCAGATAACCGAAGTCGGTATGGGTGGATTGGCTTGCTTGACGGATGCCGCTGAGGACTCCGGGGTCGATCGCAGCCGCGCTGCGCATCGAGGGAATCGGTGAATTGGTATCGTTCGGCGCCGTCATCGAGCGTCCCAGTTTTTCGCCATGGATTCGGGCCCGATGATAGGGCGAAATGGTTAAGCGAAGGTGGAGAGCACCGGCGCGTGGCCGCGTTTCTATGTTATGAAATTCGTTTGTTATAACAATAAGTTAGTAGGATTTTGGCGGGCTCCTCTACGACCGCTGCGCGGCGAGTTGGCGGCTGGGGATTAGGCAGCGATGCGATTTCGCGGATGAGCTTGGCGAGGATGGCCTCGGCGAAATCGTCGAAATCGCGCGCGGTCATGACAAACCCACCATGGCCGCCGATGACATTCGCCCGATAGTAATCGTCGAGGAACGGCTCGTTCTTGAGAATGGCGAGCCCGTTGATCGTGATCCCCTCGGCAATCGCCTCGTCGCGTGCGAAAATCGGCAGTCTGCCGCTGTTGTTGGATCCGTCGCCCGAGATGTCGATGATCCGGCGATCGGCCAGGTAGCCACTATGCTCCAGCAGTCGGCCGGACGCCTCGATCGCGCCGCTCAGCGAGGTGCTGCCGCCGGCAACGACACGGTCGGCGGCGGCCAGCGCATCGGCAAAGTGGGCGGCGCTGGCCCGATCAGTGATGAGGTGCCAACCAACGATCTGCTGCTGCTCGCGTGCGCCTGACCATTGCAGATAAGTTACTGCCATTGCCTGCCGCGAGCCGGCGGTGATCGCGTCGACGACGCGCTTGTTGCGAAATGCGGCGGCATAACCAGCGCGCTGCAGCGCAAACTCTTCGGCGTCGATGCTGAGCGAGACGTCGACCGCGAGGACAAGGGCGATGTCGACCGCCGGCTCGGCGTGCACCGGCGCCATCGGGGTACCGAAAAGGAGAGCTACGAGGATCGCGGTGCGGCCGATCATCCAGAACCCATGCGGGATCGTTCCATCCTGATCAAGCGGCGAGGCCGCGGCGGGGCGACAATGCTTCATCTTCCACCCGCCTGCGCCAGGCAAGCAATGCGAAATTGAGCAGGGAGAAGACGAGCGCGGTCCGCCAAGCGCCAAAGGCAAGGGGGAGAAGCCCGATCTCGGCGATGACGATGATATAGTTGGGATGGCGCAGAAAGCGGTAGGGCCCGCGGCGAACGAGCGGGGCGGCCGGTAGCGAAATGATCCGTGTCGTCCAGAAAACGCCAAGCGTGGCAATGATCCACAGTCGCACCGTTTGCAACCAGTGCGTGGTCGCGTCCTCCGGCACGACGGCAATGATTGCGACCAGCCAGGCGGCGTGCAGCGCGACGAGGAGGCGGTAATGGTTTGCGCCGTACTCGACGGCGCCGCGCTGTATTAGCCGCCGCGTATTGCGCCTGGCATAAAGCAGTTCGGCGAGCCGCTGCAGCGCAACGAGCGAGACGATGATGACGACGTCGCTCATCGGTCGTCGAGGATTAGAAAGGCGGCGGTAAACCCGGGTCCGAGCGCACTGAGCAGCGAGCGGCGCCTGACGCCGTGACGCAGTGTTCGATCGAGGACGAAGAAAACGGTTGCAGCGGACATGTTGCCGTAGTCGCGCAGCACGCGACGCCCCTCCACCAGCGCGCCGCGCGCAAGCCCGTAGGCCGCCTCCAGCGCCGTCAACACCTTGGCGCCCCCGGGATGACAAACGAAGGCGTCAATGTCATCGAGGGTGAGGCCGTTGCGTGCGAGAAACGTCTCGGCCACGCCACGTAGCTTGCTGCGCACGAGTGTCGGAATGTCGCGAGAGAAGAGTGCTTTCAGGCCCTCGTCCTCGATCTCCCAACCCATGATGTCGAGCGATTGCGGCCAAGTATGCTCGCCAGCTGGACCAAGGCGAGGTCCGACACCACGTCCGGACAAAATCACACCCGCGGCGCCATCGCCGAAGAGCGCAGTCGCCACGATGTTGCTCTTGGAGAAATCATTCTTGCGGAAGCACAATGCGCAGAGCTCGACGACGAGGAAGAGGACGTGGCTCGTCGGCGCCATCCGGGCGAGGGCGCCGGCGCGCGCGAGGCCGAGAACGCCGCCAGCACAACCGAGACCAAAAATCGGCAGACGCTGCACGTCCCGGCGCAGGCCGAGGCGCTCCATCAGCAGAGCATCGAGGCTCGGCGTGGCGATGCCGGTGGTAGAAACAACGACGATCGCGTCGATCGCCTCAGCTGGCAGATTCGCCTGCGTAAGGCAATCCCGAGTTACCCTCTCTAGCAGCGTGACAGCGTTGTCTAGATAGATGCGATTGCGTTCTTTCCAACCCGTCGCGTTTTCGTACCATTCGAGCGGCACACATGAGTAGCGGGTCGCGATCCCCGCATTCTCGAAGACGGGGAGAAGGCGTTCAATTTCCCGACCGGCATCGGCAAAGATATGTCTGGCGCGGATACGCACTTCGGCCTGATGCAGCTGGTAGGGCGGCACCGCAGTGGCGAGAGCGACAAGGCGTGGTTCCGCCATGACCGATGTCCCGTTATTTTCACCGATTACACAGCAAAGCGTCGGGCCTGACCAATCACCATGACGCGATAGGAGCGTGAGGTTTGACCATGGATTCCTCCGGACGTCAGGAGGTCGATGCCTCCGTAGGGCCATGATTTACCCGCCTATCCTCTGATCTGAGATAGACTGTGGCATCTCACCTCCCTGTCGGAGCACAATCTTGGCCGTCCCGCCTTCCACTCTCGCATCGATCCGAAAGAAACCGCGCCTGCGGCTACGCGAGCATTTGCGCGGCTATTTCATTGCCGGGATCTTGGTCACCGGACCGGTCAGCCTAACCCTGTACCTCGCTTGGCTGTTCGTCGATTTTGTCGACAGCCGCGTCGCGCTACTGATCCCCGAGAGTTGGAATCCTGCGACTTATCTGCCGTTTCACGTTCCCGGACTGGGACTGATCACAGTGGTCATAGGGCTTACGCTGATCGGCGCGCTGACCGCCGGCTATGTCGGCCGCCGCCTGCTGCGCATCGGGGACAAGCTGCTCGCCCGCATGCCATTGATCCGCGGACTCTACGGCGCTATGAAGCAGATTTTCGAGACCGTCCTGTCAAAACAATCCAACACCTTTCGCGAGGTCGTGCTGGTCGAATGGCCCCGCCGTGAGATGTGGACGATTGGCTTCATCACCGGGCGAACCGAGGGCGAGATCAAGGAACTGACGGATGACGATGCCGTCAACGTCTATGTTCCGACGACGCCCAACCCGACCTCCGGCTATCTCGTGCATGTGCCGCGTCGCGACGTTCTCCTGCTCGGGATGACGGTCGAGGAAGGCATAAAATTCGTGATCTCCGGCGGCATCGTGGCCCCCCCGACACGCCTCGCGACTAAACCTGTCGCTTCCGAACCGCGCGCCGAGCCGGCGAAGACCTCTTCTTCGAGCTAGCCGGCTCGGGCATAGCGTACTGCGGCATCGCGCTGGAACAGATAGAGCAAGGTGCGCAGCGCTTGCCCACGGGTCGATTTCAACGCCGGGTCGCGCGCCAGGATGAGGCGTGCGTCATCCTGCGCAATGCTAAGAAGATCCTGGTGGACGGCGAGGTCGGCGACGCGAAGCTCCGGCATGCCGCTTTGCCGGGTCCCGAGGACCTCGCCGCCGCCGCGCAGCCGCAGATCCTCCTCGGCAATGAGAAAGCCGTCGTCGCTGTCGCGCATGATCGACAGCCGGGACTTTGCCGTCTCCCCGAGCGGCGCGCTATAGAGGAGGAGGCAACTCGAGGCCGCCGCGCCGCGACCGACGCGCCCGCGCAATTGGTGGAGTTGGGCGAGGCCGAAGCGCTCGGCATGCTCGACGACCATGATCGTCGCCTGCGGCACGTCGACGCCGACTTCGACAACCGTCGTCGCCACCAGGAGGTCGATCCCGCCAGCGGCGAATTCCGACATGACGCGATCCTTGTCGGCGCTTTTCATGCGACCGTGGATGAGACCGACGCGACGGCCGAACGTCGCCGCAAGCTGGGCGTGGCGCGCCTCGACATTGGCGAGATCGATGGTTTCCGATTCTTCGACCAAAGGGCAGATCCAATAGATTTTCGCGCCGCTCGCCAGCGCGCGCTCGACCCCGGCGACTACCTCACCGAGGCGCGACAACGCAATGGTGCGTGTCGCCACCGGCTTGCGGCCGGCCGGTTTTTGGCGCAGCAACGAAGCATCGAGATCGCCGTACGCCGTCAATAGCAGCGTGCGGGGGATCGGCGTCGCTGTCATGACCAGGATGTCGACGGCGTCGCCCTTGGCAGCCAATGCCATGCGCTGGTCGACGCCGAAACGATGCTGCTCGTCGATGACGGCGAGCGCGAGATCGTGAAAAACGACGTCGTCCTGAAAGAGCGCGTGGGTACCGATGATGATCTGCGTCGTGCCACCTTCAAGCCGATCGCAAATATCCCGACGCGCCCTGCCTTTCTCGCGTCCTGTGAGCAAAGTCACCGCGACGCCGGCCGGTGCCGCGAGCTTCTCGATGGTCGCCAGATGCTGTCGGCACAGGATCTCGGTCGGCGCCATCAGAGCAGCCTGCCCGCCGCATTCGATGGCGTTCAGCATCGCCAGCAAAGCGACGACGGTTTTGCCGGAGCCGACATCGCCCTGAAGCAGACGCATCATACGAGTGGGAGATGCCATGTCGGCATCTATCTCGGCGAGCGCCTGAAGCTGTGCCGCGGTGAGCCGAAACGGCAGCGCGCCGATTACCGGCTGGCGCAACCGGCGATCGCCGGCTAATGGCCGTCCGGCGAGGCGCTTGTTGTTGGCACGCACCAGCGCGATTGCCAACTGATTGGCGAGCAGCTCGTCATAGGCGAGGCGTTGACGCGCCGGGGAAGACGGCGCCAATGCGGCCTCACTGTCGGGTGCGTGAAGCTCCAAGAGCGCCGAGCGCCAATCGGTCCAGCCGTGCCGTCGCTGTAGTGCCGGATCGAGCCATTCCGGCAATGCCGCCGCGCGCGCGAGGGCTGCTGCTATCGCCCTTTGCACCATGCGGAGCGTAAGTCCCGTTGTTAGGCCGTAGACAGGCTCGATCGGCCTCAGCTGGCTCGCTTCTTCGGTGGCGAGGATGTAGTCGGGATGGGTAATCTGGATCTCGTTGTTGAAATGCTCGACCCGGCCGCTGACGATTCGCGTCGTGCCGATCGGCAGCTGTCGCGCCAGGTAGTCGGCCTTTGCGTGGAAGAAAATGAGGTGGAGAAAACCGGTCTCGTCGCGACAGCGCACGCGGTAAGGCCGTTTGCCGTGACCGGGCAGGTGACCGTCGACTTCGACCTTCAGCGTCGCGATGGCGCCGGCCGGTGCCTCGCGCACCTTGGGCGCGAAGCGGCGATCGATAATTCCTGTCGGCAGATGCCAGAGCAGGTCGACGACAGCGGGTCCGACGAGTCTCTCGAACAGCTTCCCGAGGCGCGGCCCGACACCGGCGAGCGTCGTCACCGGCGCATAGAGCGGAAACAGAATTTCGGGACGCAAGCGCTCGCAACCTCCTCGCATGATGGGACGCCGACAGCATGCTGGAAATTGTGCGCTGGTAAAGCGCGGCTTGCTGCAAGACCCGGTGGGTGACGTCACGCGTCCTCGGGCGCTATATCTTGCTACCAAACCACTGGCACCGAAAGGACGACGATGCGCTGGATCCGATTCTCGACCGACGGCCAGACTGTCTATGGTCTCCTCGAAGGCGAGCAGATCGTCGAGGTCAGCGGCGATCCCTTCGGCAGTTACCATAAGACGGATAGGCTGCACGCGCTCGCCGCCGTCAAGGTCGAAGTACCGGTGATTCCGCCGACCTTCTACTGCGCCGGCCTCAACTACACGGCGCATGTTATCGAGCAGGCGCAGAAAAACGGCATCGAGGCGAGCATTCCCAAGAAGCCGGACATTGGCTACCGCGCCATTAATGCGCTGGTCGCGCATGAGCAGCCCGTCATTATCCCGCGCGATGCCACCGAGAAGGTCCAGTACGAAGGCGAGCTGGTCGTCGTTATCGGTAAGCGGGCAAGACATCTCAGCGAGGCCGACGCGCTCTCTTGCGTTCTCGGTTACACGATCGGCAATGACGTTAGCGAACGCAGCTGGCAGAAATCCGATCGCACGCTCTGGCGCGCCAAGAACAGCGACACCTTCAAGCCGATGGGACCCTGGATCGAAACCGAGGCCGACCTCGCCGCGATGGAAACCACCGTACGCGTCAACGGAGAGGTATCCACCCGCTTCAAGACCAATGACATGTTGTTCGGCGTTGCCACCTATATCAGTGCCATGACGCGGTATCTCACGCTGTATCCTGGCGACATCATCTGGATGGGCACTGATGGCGCTTCGCCGAACCTGAAATCGGGCGACATGGTTGAGATCGAAATCAGCGGGATCGGCACGCTGCGCAACCGTTTCGTGGCGGAGCCGGCGAGCTAGATGACGGCGGGCTCGCTGCGGACTATATAGACCCGGGACGAAAATGAGCGAAACCTCAGAGAACCGTCGCAAGCGCCTGCTCTTCCGCAGCTGGCATCGCGGCACCAAGGAAACCGATTTGCTGCTCGGCTCGTTCGCCGAACGGTATCTCGCGACGTTCTCCGATGCCGAACTCGACGGGTACGAGGTATTGCTGGACAGTGATGACGGGGATCTCTTCGACTGGATCACCGGCCGTGCCACGACCCCGGCCGAATGCGACGGCCAGCTCATGAGGCTGCTGCGCGAGTTCAGATACACGGCGCGCCTCGCTTGACGACAAGCTTGCCGCAGCTCCGGCCGGGTCGCCGGGTTACTATCTCCGGTGCGCCGGAGGGCCACGATGCGTTCGTCCTTGGCCGGCTGGCGGCGCGCGGCGGCCATGAAATCCTGCACGTCTGCCGCGATGACGGCCGCATGGCGCGACTTGCCGCGGCGATTTCGTTCTTCCAGCCCGGGCTCGAGATCCTGACGTTGCCGGCGTGGGACTGCCTGCCCTATGACCGCGCCTCGCCGAACGCCGAGATCGTCAGCCGCCGGGTCGACACGCTGACCCGCCTCGCCGATGCCGCGGCGGAAGCGCATCGGCGCATCGTGCTGACCACAGTCAATGCGCTGGTTCAGCGCGTGCCGCCGCGAAAGTTGTTTCGCGGCCGCGTACTCAACCTCGCAGTCGGCGGCAGGATCGCGCTCGACCGTCTCGTCTCGTTTCTCGGTCAGAACGGCTATGGCCGCACCCACACGGTGCGTGAAGCCGGCGAGTTCGCAGTTCGTGGCGGCATCGTCGACGTCTTTCCCTCCGGCGCCACCGTCCCTCTGCGTCTCGATTTTTTTGGCGATACGCTCGAAGGTATCCGCAGCTTTGATCCGCTGAGCCAGCGCTCGACCGGCACGATCGACGGGTTCGCCGTACAGCCGATGAGCGAAGTTCTGCTCGACGAACAGACGATTCATCGTTTCCGCACCCGCTACCGCGAGCAATTTGGCACCGTCGCCGACGATGATCCGCTCTACGATTCGATCAGTGCCGGACGCCGCTATATCGGCATGGAGCACTGGCTGCCGCTCTACTACGAGGAGCTCGAGACGATATTCGACTATTTGCCGCAGGCCGCAATCACCCTCGACTATCAGGCGCTCGACGTGCGCGACGTTCGTTTTGCCACGATCGCTGATTTCTATGCCGCGCGGAAGACGATGGCACCCGCCGCCCGTGGTCCGGCACCGGTGTACCGGCCGGTATGGCCCGAGCAGCTCTATCTCGGCGGGGCCGAATGGGATGCGGCTCTGGGCGCGCGGGCGGTCGCCGACTTCACACCCTTTGCCGCCCCCGACAACGCGGTCGGCACTTTTGATGCCGGCGCGCGCCCGGCGCGCAATTTCGCCGAGGCGCGTGCCAATCCCAAGATCAACGTCTTCGATGCCGTTCGCGACTATCTCGAAGAGGAGCGGTTGGCCGGACGCCGTGTCGCCGTCGCGGCATTCAGCGTCGGTTCTGCCGACCGCCTGACGACGGTGCTGCGCGATCATGGCGTGGTCGAGGTCCAGCGCGCCGACGATTGGGCAGCGCTGCAGAAATTGCCGCATCGCGCCGCTGGCGTCGTTGTGCTTGGACTCGAGCATGGCTATGTCACCAGCGATATTCTCCTCGTCAGTGAGCAGGACATCCTCGGCGACCGCCTCGCGCGCCCCCCAAAGCGACGGCAGAATTTCGACAAATTCCTCGCCGAGGTGTCGACCCTCAACGCCGGCGATCTCGTCGTTCACGCCGAGCACGGTATCGGCCGCTATGACGGGTTGGTCGCCCTCGAGGTGAGCGGTGCGCCACATGACTGCCTGCGCGTCATTTACGCCGGCGACGACAAGCTGTTCGTCCCGGTCGAGAACATCGAGGTGCTGTCGCGTTTTGGCTCTGAAGAGGCCGAAGTGCAGCTCGACCGACTCGGCGGGGTCGCCTGGCAATCGCGCAAGGCGAGGGTCAAGCAGCGTATCCGCGAGATCGCCGCCGAGCTCATCGCCGTCGCCGCCGAGCGGCAGCTGCGGCAGGGTGAGGTCTTGCCGGCGCCCGAGGGACTCTACGAGGAGTTTGCGGCGCGCTTTCCCTATCCCGAAACCGAGGATCAAATGCGCGCGATCGCCGAGACGGTGACCGACATGGCGTCGGGCAAGCCGATGGACCGGCTGATCTGCGGCGATGTCGGTTTCGGCAAGACCGAAGTGGCGCTGCGTGCCGCCTTTGTCGCCGCGTTGTCCGGCACGCAGGTCGCCGTCATCGTGCCGACGACGCTGCTTGCGCGTCAGCATTTCCGGACGTTTCAGCAACGTTTTTCCGGGCTGCCCGTGCGCCTCGGGCAGCTTTCGCGCTTCGTGCCTGCCAAGGAGGCGAGGAAGGTCAAGACAGGCCTCGCAGAAGGGCGCATCGACATCGTCGTCGGGACGCATGCTCTTCTCGCCAAGGACGTCCAGTTCAAGCATCTCGGCCTGCTGGTAATAGACGAGGAGCAGCATTTCGGCGTCAAGCAGAAGGAAAAACTGAAACGGCTGAAGAGCAACGTCCACATCCTGACGCTGACCGCGACGCCGATCCCGCGCACGCTGCAACTCGCGCTCTCGGGCGTGCGCGAGATGAGCATTATCGCGACGCCGCCGGTCGACCGCCTGGCGGTGCGCACCTTCGTCATGCCATATGACGGCGTCGTCGTCCGCGAGGCCGTGCTGCGCGAGCACCATCGCGGCGGACAGAGCTTCTACGTTGTGCCGCGCATCAGCGACATCGATCACGTCAAGGAGCTGCTGACCCAGCTCGCGCCGGAGATCAAGGTTTGCGTGGCCCACGGCAAGATGGCGGCGAGCGCGCTGGAAGCGGCAATGGGTGCCTTCGATGAGGGCAGCTACGATCTGCTGCTGTCGACCAACATCATAGAATCCGGCCTCGACATGCCGGTCGCCAACACGATGATCATTCACCGATCCGACATGTTCGGCCTGGCGCAGCTCTATCAGCTGCGCGGCCGCATCGGCCGCGGCAAGGTACGCGCCTATGCGTACCTCACCCTGCCGGCGGGCAAGGCACTTTCCGAGACGGCGCAGCGCCGCCTCGAGGTCATGCAGACGCTCGACACGCTGGGTGCCGGCTTCACCCTGGCGAGTCACGATCTCGACATACGCGGTGCCGGCAATCTGCTCGGCGAGGAGCAGTCCGGTCATGTCCGCGAGGTCGGCATCGAGCTCTACCAGCACATGCTGGAGGAGGCGGTCGCCGAGGCGCGTAGCAGCGCCGCCGGAACCGCTGCTCCGGCGGCGGAGGAGTGGACGCCCCAGATCACCATCGGCACCTCGGTGCTGATCCCGGATTCCTATGTCGCCGATCTCGGCGTCCGGCTCGGCCTCTACCGGCGCATCGCAACCCTGCTCGACCAGCGCGAAATCGACGTCTTCGCCGCCGAGCTGGTCGATCGCTTTGGACCGCTGCCGCAGGAAGTCGGCAACCTGCTTGAGATCATCGCTATCAAGCGGCTGTGCCGCGACGCCGGGATCGAGAAGGTCGAGGCCGGCCCGAAGGGCGCTGTCTTCACCTTCCGAGACAACCGCTTCGCCAATCCCGGTGGGCTCATCGCCTTCATCCAGAAGCAAGTCGGTACCGCCAAGCTGCGCCCCGACCACAGGCTCGTCCTCATCCGCAACTGGGAGGACACGCGTGACCGCGTCAACGGGCTTACGCGGTTGCTCAAGGAGCTGGCGGGTCTCGCTGCTGAAGGTGTCGGCGCCGCTGCCTTGCCGGTCCCCCGCCCCACGGCGACGGGTGACCTCGTCAAGCGCGCGGCTTCCGGAAAACGGTCCTGACCATTGCCTTACGCGACCGGTTGCGTCGCCGCGTTCTGCACGAGATCGAAGAGCGGGAAGAAGAATTCCGGCTCCTGCGCGCCGGAGATCGAGTAGCCGCCGTCGAGAATGAAGCAGGGGACGCCCGAGATGCCGAGGCGCCGCGCGCTGCGATCCTCGCCGAGCACCTCCTCGAGCCCTGCCTCGCCGGCGAGCCAGTCGGCAACCGCTTCGCGCTCGTAGCCGGATTCGGCGGCGATGTCGGCAAGAACCACGACGTCGCCGATGTCCCGCCCGTCCTCGAAATACGCGCGGAACACCGC
>WNFD01000768.1_pt1 | contig 31794 bp, 26 predicted proteins | sample 5400491 | NCBI WGS metagenome assembly WNFD01 (sample SAMN13153343, study PRJNA577476) | soil metagenome | isolation source: 120 cm saprolite under Douglas fir tree site 2 hole 2 replicate 2 | place: USA:California | collected 2015-04-18 | reverse complement strand
CTGATCCGTGATTGCGGACGCTGGCGGCGTTGGCGGCCACCACGTGCATGTTGACGCCGAGCCGCTCGCCCGACATGCCGCGGGGGTCGCGAATGCCGCGGCTGTCATCGATCGAAAAACCGACCGGCACGGAGTGGATCACGTGACGATCGCCCGGTTCGCGTACCAGGTGACCCTGCTCCAGCACCCGCTGCACTTCGGTATCGGTAACCTCCCGGCCAGTAATGCCGATTTCGGCCTTGACGAGGCGCGAGGCGAAGAAACCACCCGACAGATTCGCCACGACCTGCTGGATCGTTTCGCCGGCCATCTCTTCGGCGGCGTGCACGGCGTTGACGACGGAGGTGCCGGCCGCATCCAGATCGACGATCGTCCCGTTGCGCACACCACGAGAGATCTGATGACCGATGCCGAGGACGCGCGGCTTGTCGTCAGAGACGCGGGCAATAAAACAGCAGACCTTCGTCGTGCCGATATCGAGTGCCGCGATTAGGCTGCCGCGCGGTCGTAGCGGTGGCCTACGCGGCCTTGCCTTTCCGCTTCCTCCGCTGGTTGGTGCAGCGGCGCGATCTCTCGCGCGCGCCGGCGCTTCGTCCATTGCGGTCATGTGTTTTTCGCCGGTGGGCGTCCTTTTTTCGACATCGGCGTCTCTTTGGGGGTCTCCGGACTGACCCGCAGCACGAGCCGATCAGGGAGTCGAATATCGATGGTCTGCACGTCCCGCTGCAGGAGCGCGCTCGACCGCTCGAGGCGGGCGAGCTGGACCCAAGCCCCCGCGGCATCGTGTGCAGGGAGGAGCACGTCGATCGTATTGTCGATTCGCAGGTTCCAGCGCCGATCGCCTACACGGATCGCGGCGGTGACGCGGACCGCGAGATCGGGCTCGCACGCAAGCATATCAATAAGCTCCGCCGCGTGGGCCGCGGCACCCTCGCCGACGACCATTGGCAGTTTGGCGAACCGGTCGAGTGGGGTCACCGGGATGACGGCGCCCATGCGATCGATCAGCTCGATCTTACCGCCGTGCTGCCACAGCGCCAGCGGCTTGCGCTCGACCAGACGCACATAAAGTGTCCCCGGCAGACGGCGTTCGATCACCGCGGTGTGGACCCAAGGCAGGGCCTCGAGCTGCTCCTTGGCACGCCTCGGGTTCACTGCCAGAATCGGGGTGCCGGGTTTGGCGGCAAGGGCTGCCAAGATCGTCTCGCGGTCGGTTGTCTCGCGTCCCTCCACCGTGACGTCGGAAACCGTAAGCCCGAGCAGCCCCGTGCCCACAACCATCCGGTCAACGACGCTTTGCAGCGCCGACTGGGCAGCCGGGAAACGGCTCAGCTGAGCGCCGCCGTAAACGCCGCCACAGAGCAAGAGGGGGACCCCGATCCACAATCCGAATCGCGCGAGGCGGCCGGCAAAGCCCGCCCGGAGAAGACGCCGTGTCGTTGCTCCCATCACCCGTCGCACGCCGCGTTCTCGACCATCCACGCGACCAGCTCGTCGAATTCGATTCCGACGTGACGCGCGATATCCGGCACCAGCGAGGTCGGCGTCATCCCGGGCTGGGTGTTCACTTCCAACAAATAGAGCTCGCCCAGCCCCTCCACCGTATCATCATAACGGAGGTCGGCGCGGCTGACGCCCCGGCACCCGAGCGCCCGATGGGCGCGCAAGGCGATGTCGAGCGCGCATTCATAAACCTCCGCAGGAATCGGGGCTGGAGTCAGGTGGTCTGATCCGCCCACCGCATATTTCGCCGTGTAGTCATAAAAGCTGCCGCGCGGGACGATTTCGCAGACACCGAGCGCCCGATCCCCCATGACCGCAACGGTGAGCTCGCGCCCGGGAACAAAGCGCTCGACCAGCAGCTCGTTGCCGAAACACCAGGCCGTCACCTCTTCGCGCCAGGAATTGTCGTTGACCCGCACAATGCGGACGCCGACGCTGGACCCCTGGTTTGTCGGCTTCACGACAAAAGGGGCGGGCATCGGATCGCACCGGGCGAGCTCTTCGGGACAGGCAATCACCCCGTCGACAACAGGGAGCCCGGCGTCGCGAAATATCGATTTTGCGGTGGGCTTGTGCATCGCCACGGACGAGGCCAAAACGCCGGAATGGGTGTAGGGGATTCGGAGCATCTCGAACACGCCTTGGACCGTGCCGTCTTCGCCGCCGATCCCGTGCAAAGCGTTGAAAATCACGTCGGGGCGAGGCTCGAGCGCACACAGCAGCGCGGGCAGGTTGCGGCCGACATCGATCACCTGCACCCGGTAGCCGCGATCCGCGAGCGCCTTGGCGCATTCGCAGCCGGTTGATAATGAAACCTCTCTTTCCGGCGACCAGCCTCCCATCAGCACAGTCACGTTCCTCGTCACGGCTGGCCCTCGACACCGGAGCGAGCGTCGCTCTGCGCGCGAACTCCTGCCCCTCCTGCGCTCGCGGGGGAGGAAAGGGCGAGGGTGACCGGCTCGATCCCTGGAATCGGCCGGCCGATGCGGCGGATCTCCCATTCGAGCACGATCCCCGAGGTCTCGTAGACGCGCCGGCGGACCTCCTCTGCAAGGCCCTCGATATCAGCCGCCGTGGCATTGCCGGTGTTGATCAGGAAGTTGGCATGCTTGGGTGAGACCATTGCCCCGCCCCTCGCCAGGCCGCGGCAGGCGGCGGCATCGACCAGGCGCCATGCCGACTGACCCCGCGGATTCATGAAAGTCGATCCGGAGGTGCGGGCGCGGATGGGCTGGGTCGCTTCGCGCTTCGCGCAAATCTCCGTCAACCTTTTGGCAATCTCAAGGCGATCGCCGGCAGTGCCGCGCAGTCGGGCTTCGATGAAGATCCATCCGGAGTCAACGTCGCAATGCCGATAGGAGAGCGGCATTGACGCGTGGTCGATCGCATGGCTGCAGCCGTTGCGGTCGAGTGCCGTCGCCGAGACGAGCACCTCCTTGATCTCGGTGCCGTAGGCGCCGGCATTCATCCGCAGGCTTCCGCCGATCGTGCCGGGGATGCCCGACAGGAACTCAAGCCCCGCGAGCCCCGCTTCCGCGGCGGCGGCGGCGACGACGCGGTCGAGCGCACCTGCGCCGACACGAACCACCTCGTGCGCGATGGCGATGTTCCCGAGTCCGCGACCGAGGCGGATCGTAACACCGGGAATGCCGCCGTCGCGCACCAGAAGGTTCGAGCCGGCTCCGATCACTGTAACCGGAATTTCCCCCGGCAGCGCCGCCAGAAAGGCGGCGAGATCCGAGGCGTCGGCAGGCCGGAACAGCATCTCGGCCGCACCGCCGACACCGAACCAGGTCTGCCTGCCGATCGGTGCATTCGCGGTCAGTCGGCCACGGACCGGGGGAAGCCGGGCGATCGGCTTCGACGATGGGTGTTCGCGTCGCGCGATCATGCGACCCGGCCCTCCGACTGCGATCGCGCAAGCTCGCCCGGCAGATTGTTCGCCCAGTTGGTGATCGAGCCCGCCCCCAGGCACACGACCATGTCGCCCGGTCTCGCCAACTCGCTCACCAGCCCGGCGAGATCCCGCGGGTTGGCGAGGGCTCGTACATTGCGATGGCCGTGCTCGATCAGCCCGGCAACGATGGCCTCTCGGGTTACCCCTTCAATCGGTGCCTCGCCAGCAGCGTAGATATCTGCAACCAGGACGATATCGGCATCGTTGAAGCACGTGCAGAAGCCGTCGAAGAGGTGCACTACGCGGGTGAACCGATGCGGCTGGACCACGGCGATCACCTTGCCCTCGACAATCGCGCGCGCCGCCTTGAGGACAGCCGCTATCTCGACGGGATGGTGTCCGTAATCGTCGATCACAGTCACCCCGTTCCACTCGCCCGTCTTGGTAAAGCGCCGCTTTACCCCCGCGAAGTTCCGCAGCGCGCCCCGCAGCGCGTCGTCGCCGAGCCCCATTGCCTCAGCAACGGCGACGGCGGCGAGCGAGTTCTGCACATTGTGCTGGCCGAACATCGGCAGGAACAGCTCGGGGATCGTGCGCGCCCGATCGGAGAGCGCGTCGGAGATGACGGCGTCGAAACGCGCGCCGTCGCGCTCGAGCCGAAGATCGACGGCGCGGATATCGGCCTGCGGGCTGAAGCCGTAGGTCAGCACGCGCCGGTCGGACAGTCTGGGGATTATCCCTTGTACGACGGGGTGATCGACGCACAGGGCGGCAAAGCCGTAGAACGGGATGTTGCCGACAAAGGTTTCGAAGGCTTGGCGCAGCGCGTCGAAATTGCCGTAGAAATCGAGATGCTCGGGATCGATGTTGGTGACGATCGCGATCGTCGCCGGCAGCCGGGTGAAGGTGCCGTCGCTTTCGTCGGCCTCGACCACCATCCACTCGCCTGCACCCAGGCGCGTGTTAGTGCCGTAGGCGTTGATGATCCCGCCATTGATCACCGTCGGGTCGAGCTGCGCCGCCTCGAGCAGGGTGCCGATCATCGAAGTCGTCGTCGTCTTGCCATGGGTTCCAGCGATTGCCACCGACCATTTGAGCCGCATCAGCTCGGCAAGCATTTCGGCTCGCCGTACCACCGGGAGGCGGCGAATCCGCGCGGCTGCAACCTCCGGATTGTCTGATTTGACTGCCGAGGAGGTGACGACGACCTCGGCGGCGCCGAGATTTCCGGCATCGTGCCCGATCGCCACGGGAATCCCGAGTTCGGCGAGCCGCCGGACATTGGCGCCGTCGGCAATGTCGCTGCCCTGAACCCGATAACCGAGATTATGTAATACCTCGGCGATGCCGCTCATGCCGATCCCGCCGATGCCGACGAAATGGAGCGGGCCGATAGTCCGGGGAAGGGCCCTCATGCCGCGCGCCCCGGCAGCTCGGCGCGGCGAGCAGCCCCAGTATCGAGATCGAGAACGAGGCGCGCCAGACACTGTGTCGCATCGCGCCGCCCAAAGCCGCCCGCCCGATACGCCGCCGCGGCCAGCGCCGAATTGTCGGCGAGTAGATGTTCGAGGCGGCGGGAGAACATCCCCGGTGAGAGACTCGATTGCGGAACGAGCCAACCACCCCCGGCCTCGGCAAATGCGCGGGCGTTGGCTGTCTGATGGTCGTCGGTCGCGTGCGGATAGGGGATCAGCACTGCCGGGCGGCCAAGGGCCGCGAGTTCGGCTACGGTCGAGGCGCCGGCGCGACAGATCGTCAGATGGGCTCGCGCCAGCCGCGCCGGCAAATCGTCGAAAAAGCTACTGAGCTCCGCTGCCACGCCGTTGCGCTGATAGGTCCCTGCCACGGCAGCAAGATCCTCCGGGCGCACTTGCTGGCTGATTCGAAGCATCCCGCGGAGCCCTGCCGGCAAGGCCGTTACGGCCGGCGGCACGATATCGCCAAGGACGCGTGCCCCCTGACTGCCGCCCAGGATCAGCAGCTCTATCGGTCCGCCGCATTCCGGTGCTGTGTAGCTCGCGTCGGCGAGCGCGAGGATCGCCGGGCGTACCGGATTCCCGGTATAAATGGCGCGGGCGCTGTCGGCGGGGCGCAGACCGGCGGTCGAGGAAAAGCCGGTGGCGATCCGTTGCGCTTGCGGCACGAGCAGCCGGTTAGCGCGGCCGAGAATTGCGTTCTGCTCATGGATGATCGTCGGCACCCCGAGATATCTGGCCGCCAGCATCGTCGGGACAGAGGGATAGCCGCCAAACCCGATGACGCCGGCCGGCGCCAGTCGGCGGAGCAGCCGACGGGCCTGCACCACGCCGAGCGCCAGACCGGCAAGCCCGTGGACGGCCTGACTTGGGCCGCCGCCGAGCCGTCCGGCGCGCACATGATGGACTCCGACCCCGGGTACGCGGCGGGCAAAGCCATCAGCGCGCCCGTCGCACAGCAGATGGATGCTGCGGCCACGGGCCAGCAGTTCGCCGGCCAATGCCTCGGCCGGGAACACATGTCCGCCGGTACCGCCGGCAGCAAGCACAAAGGGCGCGCTCACAACGCGCTTCCCGCGAGTCGGCGCCGAGTCAGCGCCAGCATCATTCCCATGCCGAGCCCGAGCGCCAGCATCGAGGATCCGCCGTACGACAGAAACGGCAATGTCATCCCCTTGGTCGGGATCAAGTGCAAGCTCGATGCCATGTTGATGACCGCTTGAAGCCCGAACTGGACCAGCAATCCGGTCGCGGCGAGAAGCACAAAGAGGCTGCCCTCCTGCAGCAGACGGGAAAACCCTCGCAACACAATGAAGGCGAAGAGCCCGATAATGACAAGGCAAACGACGAGACCGAATTCTTCGCCGGCAACCGCAAAGACGAAGTCGGCATGAGCATCCGGGAGGACATCCTTCACCGTGCCCTCGCCGGGACCCTTGCCCCACAACCCGCCATTGGCGAAAGCCTCGATCGAGCGCTTCACCTGATAGGTGTCGCCACCCGACGGGTCGAGGAAGTGGTCGATCCGAGACCGCACGTGCGGCAAATAGAGATAGGTGCCGACGAGGCCTCCGAGGCCGGCGACGGCACCGGCCACTACCCAATACAGTCGCAGCCCGGCCATGAAGAACTGCCCGAACCAGACGATCGCCACGACCGCTGCCATGCCGATATCGGGCTGCTTGATCAACATGCCGGCGACCACGAGAAACAATAGAATGCAGATCAGGTTGCCGGGAAATCGGGGGCGCAGCTTTTGTTCGGAGAACAACCACGCGGCAACCACGGCAAAGGTCGGCTTGACGAATTCGGACGGCTGCACCGATAGTCCCGGAAGGTTGATCCAACGGCGGGCGCCCTTGATTTCGGCGCCGACGACAAAGGTCAGGGCGAGCAGCGCCAGGGCGACGGCAAAGCCGATGACGGCAATGCGACGAATCGTCCGCGGCGGCTGGAGGGACACGGCCAACATCACGCCCATCGCCAGCGGCAGCATGGCGAGATGGCGGCGGACGAAGTGCAGCCCGTCATAGCCGATTCGCTCGGCAACCGAGGGACTCGCCGCCAGGCTCAATAGGAGGCCGAACCCGACCAGTGTGCCCAGAGCGGCGAGGCTCCAGCGGTCGACCGTCCACCACCAGCGCGCCACCGGGCTCTGGTCGATGCGAGCAAACCTCATTCGGTTTGATCCCCGCGGAGTGCTGGGGGACGCTTATGGTCGGGCGTGGCAGAGAACTCCTCCAGGGCGTGGGTGCGCAACGCGACGCATCGGCTCAGACTCGATATGTAGCGTAATGGACTATGCCCAGCTACTATTTGTATGCCGCCGGTGGCAATCATGGTGCGTCTCACCGCAATTTCAGCGTGGCCAGCCCGGCGATCGCCAGAATCCAGGCAATGATCCAGAAGCGAATGACGATGGTCGGCTCTTCCCAGCCCTTCTGCTCGAAGTGATGGTGCAGCGGCGCCATGCGAAAAACCCGGCGTCCGGTCATTCTGAAGCTCGCGACCTGAACGATCACCGAGACCGCCTCGAGAACGAACAGACCGCCGACGATCGCGAGCACCAGCTCGTGCTTGGTGATGACGCTGATCGTCCCAAGGGCTGCGCCGATCGACAGTGATCCGGTGTCGCCCATAAAGACCATAGCCGGCGGCGCATTGAACCACAGAAAGCCGAGGCTCGCTCCGACCATCGCCCCGCAGAAGACGGTCAGTTCGCCTGCACCGGCCACGTGATGGATTTGCAAATAGTTGGCGAAGATGGCATTGCCGGCGAGATAGGCGATGAAGGCAAAGCAGCCGGCGGCGATCATCGAAGGAACAATGGCAAGCCCATCCAGCCCATCGGTCAGATTGACCGCGTTTGAGGCGCCGGTGATCACCAAGACGCCGAACGGCACGAAGAACCAACCGAGTTCGATCAACACGTTCTTGAAAAACGGCACGGCAAGCGCGTTGGCCAGCCCCGCTGGCGTCACAAAGGTTACTGCGATGCAGGCGCCGACGCTGAGCACGATTTCAAGGCCGAGCTTGCTTCGGCCGGAAAGCCCGTGATGCGAGTTCCTGTGAAGTTTTCGGTAGTCGTCGAAAAAGCCGATCAGGCCGAAGCCGACGGTAACCAACAGCACGATCCATACATAGGCATTCGACAGATCTGCCCACAGCAGGGTCGAGATCGTCAGTGCCAGCAGGATCAGGAAACCGCCCATCGTCGGGGTTCCCTTCTTGCGCTCGAGATGCGCGTTCGGACCGTCGGGACGGATTGGTTGACCGTTGGTCTGCTGCGATCGCAGCCAGGCGATGATGCGCGGGCCGAGCAGAAAGCTGATCAGCAGCGCGGTGACGGCGGCCCCGCCCGATCGGAAGGTGATGTAGCGGAATAGGTTGAAGGCCTGAAACTGATCCGCGAGAGGAAAAAGCAACGGGTAGAGCATGCGATCATGTCTCTGGCCGCGTTGATTCCGCGCGCAACCGCTCGACGATGCGGCCGAGGCCAACTCCGCGGGAACCCTTGACCGTCACGATATCGCCGGCCCGCAAGAAGCAAAGCAGCTCAGGGACGGCCGCCTCGGCGGTGGGCCACAACCCGCCCCTCTTCGCCTCGGGTAGGGCCTCGTAGAGCGCCGCAACAGCGGTCCCGATTAGGAAGACGCGGTCGACCTTTGCTGCGGCGAGCGGCTCGGCGAGTTCGCGGTGCAGGCGTGCGCTCGCCCTACCAAGCTCCAACATGTCGCCGAGCACCGCGACCCGCCTCGCGCCGGCACCGGGCGGCGTGGCAGCGAGTACGGCGAGTGCTGCACCTACCGCCGCCGGGCTTGCATTGTAGCTCTCGTCGATCAAGGTCAATATGCCGCCCCGCCACGAGAGCTCACAGCACCGACCCCGCCCCGGAAATTCTTCCAGCTCCGCCAGCGCCTCGGCGGCGCGTCGAGGGTCCCCCCCGGCTGCCTCGGCAGCGGCGAGCACCGCGAGCGAGTTCATAACCCAATGGCGGCCCGGCACCGGGAGGGCGAAGCGCAAAACGGCGCCCGGAAGAGCCGCTTCGATGGTCGAGCTGCGCGGCCCGAGTACACAATCGAGGAGCCGCACCGCGGCTTTTGGATGGGCTCCAAAACCGATCACTTCGGCCGCGCCGGCGCGCCGGGCCGCCGCTGACAGCCGGGCGAAATGCGGATTGTCGCGGTTGAGCACGGCGATGCCGCCCGGTTCGAGCCCGAGAAAGATTTCGGCCTTGGCATCGGCGATCGCCTCGAGCGATGGGAAAAAGCCGAGATGGGCGGGCTCGACGGCCGTGATCACCGCGACGTGCGGCCGCACAAGCCATGTAAGAACGGCTATTTCGCCCGGATGGTTCATGCCCAGCTCGAATATCCCGAAAGCGACATCGGGCGGCATCCGCGCGAGAGATAGCGGCGCCCCCCAATGGTTATTGAGGCCGCCTGCCGAGGCAAAAGTCCGGCCGCAGGCCGCGAGCGCAAGCCGCAGCGCCTCTTTGGTGCCGGTCTTGCCGACGCTGCCGGTAATCGCGAGGATCCGGGCGCCGGTACGCTTGCGCGCCGCTGCGCCGAGCGCGGTAAGCCCGGCGAGCGTGTCGGCCACGCGCAGCAACGGCGCCGGCGCAGGCACATCCGGGATGTCGCGATCCACCATCGCTGCCGCGGCGCCGCGCGCAAGGGCCGTACCGACAAAGTCGTGCCCGTCATGGTTCGGTCCGCGCAGCGCGACAAACAGCTCACCCGCAGAAAGACTGCGGGTATCGATCGACACTCCCGTCGCCGCCCAGTCCGTTGCGCTCAGTCCGCCGGTCGCGGCCGCGACATCTCGGGCGGTCCATAGCGGCGTCATCATGCGATCCGCCCGACACAATTCCGAGGGCCTGATCCGGCGATTTCGCGGGCGATGGCGGCATCGTCAAACGGGTAGGTCTCGCTGCCGACGATCTGACCGGTTTCATGCCCCTTCCCGGCGATGACCAGCAGGTCGCCGGGACCAACCCCGGCAATCGCGGCCGCGATCGCCTCACGGCGGTCGCCGATTTCAATCGCATTCGGGGCTGCGGCAAGGATTGCGCGCCGGATCTGCGCCGGCGGCTCGGTTCGCGGATTGTCATCGGTCACATAGATGCGGTCAGCGAGGCGGACGGCGACCTGCCCCATCAGCGGACGCTTGCCGGCGTCGCGATCGCCGCCGCACCCGAACAGGACGATGAGCCGGCCACGCGCATGACAACGCAATGTCGAGAGCACGGTAGCGAGCGCGTCCGGGGTGTGGGCGTAATCGACGACAATCGCGCCGCCCCCTTGGCACTCAGAGACGAACTCTAGCCGGCCCGGAACAGCGGTCAAATGGCTAAGAGCGTCTGTCGCTGTCGCTGTCGGGCTACCTGTCGCGACCACCAAGCCAAGCGCCGCCAGCGCATTCATTGCCTGGAATACTCCGGCGAGCGGCAGCACCAGCTCGCAGCGCTGGCCGAAAACATCGAGGTGCAGCACCTGCCTGCCGCCCTGCGGCTCGCAACCCAGAAGGCGAAGATCCGCGGCCGGGTCGGCACCATAGGCGAGAACCGGGTGGCCCGTCGCACGGCACAGCGCGGCCAGGCGCGGGAATTCGCCGCTGTCGGCGTTGAGGACCGCAAATCCGCCTGGCATCAGCAGCTCGACAAACAGCCGATCTTTTGCAGCCCGGTAATGTGCCATATCGCCGTGGTAGTCGAGATGATCCCGGGTCAAGTTCGTAAAGGCGGCTGCGGCCGGCGTCAGACCGTCGAGCCGATATTGGTCGAGACCGTGGCTTGATGCCTCGATCGCGGCCCGCTTGATCCCGTTTCCGGCAAGCGCGGCTAGATCGCGGTGGAGTGCCACCGGGTCAGGTGTCGTCAAGGCACCGGGGCGCCTCCCATCGGCAGTGACCAACCCGAGCGTGCCGAGGCTCGCTGCGGCAAAGCCGAGCGTCGTCCAGATCTCGCGGGTGAAATGAACCACGGAGGTCTTGCCGTTGGTGCCGGTGACGGCAGCGATGGTGCGCGGCTGACGGCCATGGAAGCGCGCCGCCAGAAGCGCAAGTCGGCGGTGCGGGTTGGCGTCGACGAGGATCGCAACGCACTCGCGGCGATCCGGCGCGAGCGAGAGCGCTTCGGCATTGTCAGTCAGGATCCCGACGGCCCCGCGCGACACCGCGTCTTCGGCGAATACGCGGCCATCTTGTCGCGTGCCGGGCAAGGCGGCGAAGAGAAAGCCGGGGCAAACGGTCCGCGAATCGGCGCTGAGGCCCACAATGTCCGGGTCAGCGCCGGGTGGGGTCGTGGCGAGACCGGTGAGCTCAGTAAGCTTCAAGCCGCTTGCCCTGCAGGCTCTCGACGATCAGTGCTCGCTGCACTTCGGGCGACGCTTCGTCGACCGGCTGCACTCCGAGAACGGGCGCGATGCGTTCGACGATCCGGCTTGTTGCCGGGGCCACGGTCCAGCCCGCAGTCGCATAGCCATGGCTCTGCTTGTTCGGGTGCGGTTCATCGACCATCGTCAGCACGAGGTATTTCGGGGCGTTGATCGGGAAGATCCCGACAAAGCTCGAGAGCAGCTTTCTCTCCGCGTAGTGTCTGCCCGAAATTTTGTCCGCCGTCCCCGTCTTGCCGCCGACAACGTAGCCGGGGGCGGCCGCCATCGATCCCGTCCCGTGCTCAACCACCAAACGCATCAGTCTGCGCATTTGGTCCGAGGTCCTTGCTGAAATCACCTGTTGACCCTGCGGAGCGTGGCCCGGAGGGAGCTTGACGAGAGTGGCCTGGCGAAGAACCCCGCCATTGACGAGTGCTGCCGCGGCGGTCGCAAAGCTTAGCGGCGTTACCGAGATCCCATGGCCAAAAGCGATAGTCATCACGTTGACTTCGCGCCACTTTGCCGGGTAGTGCGGGGCTCCCACTTCCGAGACCTCGATCTTCGGTGTCTTCAGCAAACCGAGCCGCGCGAGAAACTCCCGCTGCCTTTGGGCACCGGCAACGACAGCCATCCGGGCCGCCCCGATATTCGACGAATACATCAGGATTTCCGGAACGTTCAGCACCCGATGTTTGCCATGATAATCCGATATCGTGAAGCGTCCGATCGTTATCGGATGGCTCGCGTCGTAGGTGCTGGTTATTGTCGAAGTGCCGGTATCGAGGGCCATCGCTACGGTGAAGATCTTGAAGATCGAACCAAGTTCGTAAACGCCGAGGGTGTTCCGATTAAACATCCGATCGGCAGCGGAAAGGCCTGGATGGCCCGGATCCGGGACGGCGGGATGGTTCGGGTCGAAATCGGGCAACGACGCCATCGCCAGAATTTCGCCGGTGTTGACGTCCATGATCAGCCCGGCGCCGCCCTTCGCGGTGAAGTCGTCGATGACCCGCTGCAATTCCTCGTGCAGAATGTACTGCAAGCGAAGGTCGAGCGAGAGCTGCAGGGGCTCCCGGCGCTCCTTCAGCACCTCGTCGAGGGCGCGCTCGACCCCGGCAAAGCCGGCGTTGTCGATGCCGGCGTAGCCCACGACATGGGACGTCAGACCGGCGTCGGGATAGAGGCGGCGCTCCTCGTGCTCGAATTCCAGTCCGGGAATGCCGAGCTGATTGACGTCGTACTGTTCGCGAGGCGTCAGATGGCGCTTGATCCACACAAAGCTCTTGCCTGAGGTGAGCTTGCCGTAGACTTCGGCGCTGCTGAGCTTCGGGAAGGCCTTGATGATCTTGCCGGTGGCTGCCGCCGGGTCGAGGATCTGCTTCGGAACGGCGTAGAGCGACGGGCTGTCAAGCGTCGTAGCGAGGACATTGCCGTTGCGGTCGACGATGTCGGCATGGCTCGGCACCGGCGCCTTCACCTCGCGAAAGCGGCCGATCTGTGATTGGGCGGCGCCGCCCTCGAGAAGTGCTATTTCCGCTACCCGCAAGCCGACCACGGCAAAGACCAGGGCGAACAGGACAGCCGTCACCAGCAGCCGGCTCCGGCAGGCTTCGAGAGCCTCCATTGCCGGGCCGTCGGGAACGATTGCGACACAGGGAGGCGGCTTGAAATGCCGAGGCCGGCAAGGGTTGTCGTCGAGATATTGCGTCGCGATCATCAGCGGCTCGCTGCGACCTGCGCGATCAATTCGTCGAGTGATGTGGGACGGCGCGTCGGGAGGGCTGGCTTGGCCGCCGCCTTTGGCGTTGACTTGGCGAGGTCTGCGGCGCGCGCCGGTTTTCCCGCCGCTGCAGGCATGGTCGGCGCTGCAGGCGTGGTCGGCGCTTCAGGAGCTGCGGACGCGATCGGCTCACTCGGCGCGGAGGGCGGCCTGGCATCAGCTGAGGGCTCGGCAGCGGCCGGCGCATCAACCGGGAACGGAGTCTGGGGGCGGAGAGGAATGTCGGTAAGAGTGACGCGGAGTTGCTTGGTCGCGATCGGTTGGAGCGACAGGTAATGCCGGTTCATCTCGTCGAGGGTCTCGGGTCGGGTCAGATAAGCCCACTCGGCCTCGTTTGTTCGGATCGCGTGTTCCTCTGCGATTGTCGCCCTCTTGATCCGGTTGAGTTCATCCTCCTGGGACTGGACCGCGTATTTGACCGCGAACATCGCGAAGCCCGACACCAAGACGAGAACCAGCCAAAACAGGGTGCTGAGCCTGATCATGCCGGCTGCTTTTTGCGCGGGCGGCGGTGCGGGCGCGCGAAATCGGGCGGCCACGGCGGCGATGCAGTTCGTTCCGCCGCGCGCAGCCGCGCCGCCCGAGCGCGGGGGTTGCGCGCAATTTCCGCGGCATCGGGTCTGATCGCGCGGCGGCTAAGCAGCCTGAAGGCCGGCGCCGCGGCCGCGAGCGGAGCCGGGAAGTGGCGCGAGCTGCGCGGTGCTCCCTCGCTGCGTCGCTGCAAAAATTGTTTGACCCGGCGGTCCTCGAGCGAATGAAACGAAACCACCGCCAGCCTGCCGCCGGGCATCAGCAGCTGTTCGGCCGCAACGAGCCCGCGGTCGAGTTCGCCGAGTTCGTCGTTGACGGCGATACGAAGGGCCTGAAATGTCCGGGTCGCGGGATCCTGGCCGGGCTCGGATTTCGGTATGACCGCGCGCACGATCTCGGCGAGTTCGGCGGTGCGCTGCAGTGGCTGGCGCTGCCGAGCAGCGACGATCGCGCGGGAAACCCGACCGGCGAAGCGCTCCTCGCCGAGTTCGCGGATCAGCTCGGCGAGTTGGGTTTCGGACAGGGAGGCGATCAGATCCGCGGCGGTTTGACCATCGCGGCTCATCCGCATATCGAGCGGTCCGTCAAAGCGAAACGAAAAACCGCGTTCAGGCCTGTCGAGCTGGGCCGAAGAGACACCCAGATCGAACGCGATGCCGGCGATCGGGCCGGTGGCAAACGGGCCGGTGGCAAACGGGGCGAGCAGGTGGACCATCTCGCCGAAGCGGCCCTCGATGATGGTCAGTCGTCCGTCATGACGCTCAGCCAGCTCGCGCCCGTACCGTATCGCATCAGGGTCGCGGTCAAATCCGAAGACGCGGCAGCGTGCCGCGGCGAGCAATGCCACGCTGTAACCGCCGCCGCCGAAGGTGGCGTCGACATAGAGGGCATCGTCACGCGGCGCCAGCGCCGCGAGTACAGCGTCGACCAGGACAGGAATGTGCTGCGGCGGCATGTTGGGCTGCGGATGACCCGCATGAGCATCCGGGCGAGACTGGTCCGGACGCTGCCCGGTCATCAGCGCCGGCGACCGGCAAGGCTGCCGAGCGACGGCATTCTCGTCCCTGCTCGGCGCGAGCGTTCGAGCAGCGTCGCCTCGTGCGCCGCAAATCGATCGGGTTCCCAGATCTGGAAGGTCGAGCCAAGACCGACAAACGCTGCGCTCTCGGTGATGTGCGCGTGGGCAGCGAACTTCTCGGGAAGGATAATCCGCCCTTCCGGATCGAAGGGCAGCCGTTGCGAGCGGGCGAGGATCAGGGTGGCAAAACCCTGCTGCTCCTCTGGCTGTTCGATCTCGTCGAGCCCCGCCGATATCGCCTCCATGGTGTCGATGCCTGTTGCTTCGAGCGCATCGTAGTCTAGCGAAGGAAAGGCGACGATGCCCTCGAAACTCTGATCGTTTAAGACGGCGCGAAAGGTCGCCGGCACTGAAACCCGCCCCTTGCGGTCGACCTTGTTCACGTACGTGGACATGAACAGCGCCACTTTTTCCCCCAACGCTCACCCGTGGACGCTCGGCAAGGGGCGCCCGATAGGCCCTGTCGAAGTTCCCCCCATCGGCAGTAGGCCCGTCCAAGGGTGGATATGGTATGACATGGTATTTCATGGGTGTCAATGGGTATTTGAAATAATGCGGTAGATTTCCAAGATAACCGGGTTCCATCTGTTCCAGCCACATCATCTGGTCGCCGATCTCCTTTCCCTTACAAGCGACGGGATCATTGGCGTCAGGAAGGAAAGGCGTGTTTACGAATTGTTCTATGAAGCATACCCACACTGCGCGCGAGTAAGGGTCGGAGCGCTTCATCGCGTCTGGGTGACCTCCATACTCGGCAGGCGCGGAGCCATTTCCAATTTCCGGTCGGCGATCAGCAGCTTGCAATGATCGTAAAGGGCGACGCGAGCCGCCTCGGTTCGGTTGTTGCCGTAGAGTCCGGTTTCGACTAAGCGATCGAGGTACCAAACGGTTTGAACATTGACCGAGAGCGTGATCAGTTCGGATTTCAGCGGATTTGCGTCGCGTGCCATCGCCGTTGCCCATGAATAAGAATGCCAAAATTATGGCATAAGAATGGGAATCATGGCGAGCAAAAAAGGAACGGGCGATCCCGAGGATCGCCCGCACCTTCCCCCTGTGTGTGGCGCGCCTTTTCGCGTACCCCCCGTCTGAGGCCCTGATCACCGGGTCAAGGCCGCGAAACCCTGCGTCTCATCCACACAGTCAGGTACGCTAGCCGATCGGATTCGACCGGCAACGACAAAATTCGCAATCCACAAGGTTGTCCCCTGGAAAGCGCACTTATCCCGACTTGATCCGCCGAACCGTCCCCCGGCCGAACCAAATCACCTAGCCGGAACGGTGCCAGACGGCGTGTAAGCCGGGTTCTGTCCCGCCCCGTGACGCAATGCCCCGGGACGGTGATGGCCATTCCTCTGGGGCGCCCGTCGCCGAACGCCTCATGCGACCGACCCGAGCGGCGGCGCGAAGGCTCGCCCGGCACCATCGGATCGCTCCGAGATGCCTGCCGCTCCTACTTGGTCTTGCTCCCGGTGGGGTTTTCCCTGCCGCCGCCGTTGCCGACGGCGCGGTGCGCTCTTACCGCACCGTTTCACCCTTGCCGCCCGACCGGCATGCCGGAGACGGGCCGGCGGTGTACTTTCTGTGGCACTTTCCCTGGGGTCGCCCCCGCCGGGCGTTACCCGGCACCGCACCTCCGTGGAGCCCGGACTTTCCTCTCCCCGCGCACCGGCGGAAAGCGGCCATCCGGCCGTCTGGCACCCAAGATTTGGGTTGTCGCGGCGCCCCTGTCAAAGCCTGCGCCGGAGGTCGACCCGAGCCATGCCGGACACGAGCATGAGCGCGATGAGGGGGGGACGCCCCTATGGCGGGCCGGGCCGGATGCGGTCTCGAACCTCCAATAGCAGACGAGTTCCAGCGGCGACGCAATGGCAAGCTAAAAGAGCATTTATCATATTGACAATAGATCCTTGCTATGACATCGTTGCGGATATGCGGAGTCCATCACTCGGCGCGATGAGCCTGTCTCGGGCGGTAGTGCCCCTGTTGCGGTTCTTGGATTTGTTCCAACCAAAACAGCGGGGAACAGCGGACGTTGCCGCTGTTCCTGCGTCCGCCAAACCGTCGGCGGCCTAGGATTTCCGCCGAGAACGAGATGTCGACGGCTGATAATTTGCTGCAAAAACAGCAAAAACAGCGAGAGTGCCTTGTGCCGTATAACACGGCCCGTTGGCTTTGTGCAGCTCATGAATGCGTCTGAACCCTAGCTCCAGACGGCGTTGCTTGGCCTTTGCGCGCACCCGTCCAGACGATGGGCGCGGTGCGTTGTCTTCCGAGCCTGCGATGGTGACAATACCGCAATAATATGGTACTTGGCACTATGAATTCCGCGCGACGCCGAGGAAGGGTTCTCGGCACCGCGCGGACGTTTAACCAATCGGGTGACAATGATGCACGCGATTGCCGATGGCTGGCGCCTGCCGGTTTGGGCCATGTTGCAGACCGGTGGAACCTATGGGTTGGGCTCCCGCCTGAATTCGACCTGAATTATCAGGTGGTGGAGAAAGCGGCGCTCGCGCCATACGCGAAGCGAGCACACCGTCCCTGACGCGCGGGAAGGTAGGTGAGACAATAACGATAATTCCGGAACGAACGCGTTGAGCCGCGACCTCACGCTTCTATAATCGCCGCCAAGCGTATCTGCTCGCGAGAAAATGAGAGGAATCGCCATGCCAGTCATGCTGGGGACCGACGGCTACCGCTATGAGGTCTGCGACGATTGGGCGAAACTGCCGCCAGGCATGGAATTCAACGCCGATGTCGCCGCGGTCGGCGTTGACGGACATGACAATGTCTACGCCTTCAATCGCGGCAAACACCCGATGTGCGTGTTCGATCGCGACGGCAACTTCTTGCGCTCGTGGGGCGAGGGCACCTTCGTGCGCCCGCATGGCGTCCATATGGCGCCGGACGACACGATCTGGCTGACCGATGACGGCGACCACACGGTTCGCCAGTGCACGCTCGACGGCAAGGTTCTCTTGACCATCGGCATCCCCGGCAAGCCCGCTCCCTATATGAGCGGCGAGCCGTTCCACCGCTGCACCCATACCGCGCTGTCGCCGCAGGCCGACTACCTTTATATCTCGGACGGCTACGGCAATTCCCGGGTTCACAAATACACCCCCGACGGCAAGCGGGTAATGTCATGGGGCGAGCCGGGTACCGATCCCGGTCAGTTCAACATCGCCCACAACATCTGCTGCGACCCGGACGGCTGGGTCTATGTAGCCGACCGCGAGAACCACCGTGTGCAGGTATTCGATGGCAACGGCAAATACGAGGCGCAGTGGAACAACATGCACCGCCCCTCCGGCCTCTACATGGAGAGCGGTACGAAGACGCCCCGCTTCTTCATCGGCGAGATCGGACCCGACATGGCGGTCAACATCGACCTACCGAATTGCGGACCGCGGGTCAGCATCTATACGAGCAAGGGCGAGCTGTTGGCGCGGCTCGGCCACGCCCATGCCGGGCTCAACCCCGGCCAATTCATTTCGCCGCACGGCCTCGCCGTCGACTCGCACGGCGACATCTATGTCGGCGAGGTGTCATTCACCAATTGGGGGCGCCGCGTCCGAGCCCGCGGGGAGCCGATCCCGCCTGGTCTGAGGAGCCTCCAGAAACTCGCCAAGGTGGCTTAGCTAGGCGGCCCTTCCACCAACCTCTGTCATCCTGAGGAGCTCGCGTAGCGGGCGTCTCGAAGGACGCACTGTCTGCGGTGGCGGCGAACCATGAGTGCCTATCTCTACATCCTCCAATGTGCCGACGGCTCCTACTATATCGGGACGACGGTTGGCAGCCTGGAGAGTCGCGTGGCCGAGCACCAAGCCGGCGCATACGACGGTTATACCTCCCTCAGGCGACCGGTGATGCTCGTGTACCAGCAGCACTTCGAGCACCTGGATGACGCCGCCGCAGCCGAACGCCAAGTCAAAGGGTGGCGCCGCGACAAGAAGGAGGCATTGATCCGGGGCGACTTCGCTTCATTGCCGTCATTGGCGCGCCGCGGTCCCCGCTCGATCGCCGGTGAGTCCTTCGAGACGCGGCCCAAGAGCCGCTCCTCAGGATGACGAAGATCTAGAATACTCTAAAGAAGGGAGCAACCATGCCCGAGAACCCGCGCTGGAAGCGGCGCCCGCCTGGCTCGACCTGGGGCGATTGGGGTCCGGACGACCAACTCGGCCGGCTCAACCTCTTGACTCCCGAGAAGGTGCTGAACGGCATCGCCGAAGTAAAGGAAGGCAAGACCTTCTGTCTCAGCCTGCCGCTCGACTATCCGGGCGGCACCGTCGTCAATCCGCGCCGTCATCCGCCGAAGCTGATCGCGAACAAGCGCAATGGGCTGCCTTACATCGCCTATCCGCTCGCCCGCGAGGACCCGCGCTACGTCGACGTGATCTGCGACGACATCGTCGAGATGACGTTGCAGTACTCCACGCAGTGGGACAGCCTCGCCCATGTCGGCCAGTTGTTTGATGCCGATGGCGACGGCATGCCCGAGATCGTCTTTTACAATGGCTACCGCGGCGGCGAGCACATCATCGGGCCGATGGACTACCGTGGCGGTGGCGCGGTCGAAGTGGGTGAGCATGTCGGCGCCAAGGCGCTCGCGGTCGACAACATGGCGGCGCATTGCATCCAGGGCCGCGGCGTGATGATCGACCTCGAAGCCCATTTCGGCCGTGGCGAGAAGTTCGTTTCCCATGACGAGCTGATGAGGATCATCGATGAGGATAGGGTCGTTGTCGAAGAGGGTGATCTCGTCTGCTTCCGCACCGGCTACGACCGGGTCATCCTCGACATGAACAAAAACCCCGACCCGAAGGTGCTCGAGCAACACCCTTGCGCCGCCCTCGATGGCCGCGACGAGCGCATCCTGAACTGGATTACCCGATCGGGCGTGGTCGCGCTGATTTCCGACAACCGAGCGGTCGAAGCCTCACCCTCGCGGCCATGCGAGGAAGATCATTGCGCGTCGCTGCCGCTGCACGCCCATTGCCTGTTCAAGCTTGGCGTCTATCTCGGCGAAATCTGGTGGATCTCCGAGCTTGCCGACTGGCTGCGCGCCCATCACCGCTCGCGGTTTCTGCTGACGGCGCCGCCGTTGCGGCTGCCTGGCGCGGTGGGGTCGCCAGCGAACGCAATCGCGACGGTCTAGTCTGAAGTTCCGGGGTTGGCTAGCTCAGCACCGCGATCGCCACCGGGGGTCGGAGGTCCAGGCACACGGACAGTGCCTGGTGGATCTCGCTGTCGAGAAAGCGCTGAAACAGAGCCTCGTTCAACCCGCGCGAGCCTTCCAAGACCGGAAGCACGCTCTGCGTCATGGCGTAATCGAAGCGGGGCGCCCATTTTCGCGCGCCTAGTCGCGCGGTGGTCGAGCAGTTGTCGACCATGTAGGCGACATCCTTGAACTCCATGTAGGGGTTGAGTGAATCGATCGCCTCGATAATCGATTCATTGACAATCTCGGAATAGGGATGCCCCTTCTCGTGCAGGATGTCCGCCTGCGCCATCATCGTCGCCACATAGACGCCGGCGGTCACCGGGTCGATTGCGGACGGGCGATTGCTGCGCAGGGAGCGGCCAACCCGCCACATCTCGGTGCCGGCAATCTCGCTCATCGGAAACCGCGTGAGCCGATGCGCGGCACCGACCACACTACGGATCTCGTTGCCGCTCGCGACCTCGTCATAGATCTCGGTGAGGATGTCGGCTGCGGGACCGTAGCACGCACAATATGCTTGCTTGAAAAGCTGCCGCTCGGTGTCGTTCAAGGCCTCGTAGACCCCGAGGAGACCGGCCGCCGAGATCTGCTTGCTGATGGCGCCGGTGATGCTCTTGGCCGAGTCGAGGAAGGCATCGTCCTGGGGGCGTCCGTTCGACCGGAACCAGCGGTAGAGGCTCTCGCAAATCCCGTGGACGGCGCCGAGGAGGATGCCGCGCTCGCCGAAAATGTCCGACTTGTATTCAAATTCCAGCGTCGTCTCGAAGGTGCAAGGGGAGCCGAGACCGATGGCCCAGGCCAAGGCATAGTCGGTGGCCTTCCCGTCGATGTCTTGATGGACGGCGAAGCTGCAATTGATCCCGGCGCCGTTGATCTCGCGGCCCTGCTCGTAGAGCCGCCGAACCGAGGGTCCCATCCCCTTCGGGCACACCCCGATGATGTTGATATCGTTGCGGAAACGCTTACCAGAGCTGTTGACGTAGGCGACCAGAAAACCATGCGACAACCCGAGCGTGGCGCCCGGCCGGATCGCCGAGATGATCGTGTCGTAATTGTCGGCCTGGGCAGCGTCGGAAATCAGCAAGAGGACGAGGTCGGAACCGGCGATGACATCGTACATCTCGCCGCGCGTTCCGTTGGCCTCGGTAAAGCCGGCCTTCTCGACGTTCGCGATCGAGTCCGAGCCGGCGCGCAGCCCGACCTTGACCCGGATGCCGCTGCCGGCGAGTGATTCACGGAGATTTTGCGCCTGAGCGGGCCCCTGCGAGGACCAGCCAATCACCCCGATCTGCCGGATTCCGGCAAACGCTTTGGGCAGCAGCGGAAAGAGATGACGGCCGCCGCGGACGATCCATTCCTCGGTGCCGCCGAGGGCAATCTTTTCCTTCTGGAAAACTGACGAGTCGAACGCCACCTCGCGCACCTCCTCCTTGGCTCCGCAGCCATCTTAGCGCACGCGCTGGCGTTTTATGAACCGGCGTTCGCCCTCTAACGCAAGCTTCCCGATTAGGGGCATGGATTCAGACGCTTACTCGACCGCCGCCGCCGGCGTCTCATCCGGCGCCGAGCGCCAGCGCCGTCTGATAGGTGACGAAGGCCGCGAAGTAGGCCAACGTCAGCATATAGCTGAACAGGAAGGCCGTCCATTTCCAGCCGTTTGTTTCGCGCCAGACGACACCCAACGTCGAGGCGCATTGCGGCGCAAAGACATACCAGGCGAGGAGCGCCAGGGCGGTGGCAAGGCTCCAATGTGCGGTCAAGACCCGGCCGAGTTCCTTGGAATCTTCCGCGGCGCCCTCGATCGCATAGACGGTGCCGAGAGCAGCGACCGCGACTTCGCGCGCCGCCATCCCGGGCACCAGCGCGACATCGATCTGCCAGTTGAATCCGACGGGGCGCAACACTGGCTCCATCGCCTTGCCGATGCGCGCCGCGAGGCTGTAATTGATCGCGGGTTCGGTGGCATCAACCGGCGCCGGCGGTACCGAGCACAAAAACCAGATCACGACCATCATCGAAAAGATCGTCGTCCCGGCTCGGCGCAAGAAGATCTGAGCGCGGGTCAGCAGACCGAGCGCCACGTTGCGCAGGACTGGCCGCTTATAGTCGGGAAGTTCGAGCATGAACGGGTCGCTCCGGTCGTGCCGCCACAGGAGCCGGTTTAACGCCCACGACATCCCGAGAGCGCTGGCGATGCCGGCGGCATATAGCCCGAACATCACCAGACCCTGTAGGCTGAACCAGCCGAACACGGTTCGCGCCGGCACGAAGGCCGAGATGATCAGAGTGTAGACCGGGATCCGCGCCGAGCAGGTCATCAGCGGCGCGACGAGGATCGTCGCGAGGCGGCCGCGCCGGCTGGCGATGACCCGCGTCGCCATGATGCCGGGTATCGCACAGGCAAAGCTCGACAAAAGTGGGATGAAGGCGCGGCCGTGCAGCCCGGCGCCGCCCATGATGCGATCCATCAAGAAGGCGGCCCGGGCCATGTAGCCGAAATCCTCGAGCAGCAGAATAAAGAAGAACAGGGTGAGGATCTGGGGCAGGAACACCAGGACGCTGCCGAGCCCGGAGATGAGCCCTTCGCGGACAAAGCTCAGCAGCCAGCCTTGCGGGAGCACCGCGCCGGCCCAGACGCCGAGACCGGCAAAACCGCTCTTGATCAGCTCCATCGGCGCCTGGGCCCAGGTAAACACCGCCTGGAACATAAAAAACAGGATCGCCAGCAGGATGACCAGACCAAGCACCGGGTGGAGCACGATGCGGTCGATGCGCCGGGTAAAACCGTCGGGCCGGCCGGGCATCGTGACCGCAGCGTCGAGAATGCGGTCGGCGCGGCGTTGCGCCGCGCGCAATTCGGCGGCATCGGGCTCGGACCAGGCGCCTTCGGCCGATGGCATGCCGTGTTCGCCGATCAGCCCGTCGATACGGGCGAGCAGGTCGCGCGTGCCGCCGCGCCGCACCGCGACCGAGGAGACGACCGGAATCCCCAGCTCAGCGGACAACCGATCGAGGTCGATCTCGAACCCGCGATGGCGCGCGATGTCGAACATGTTCAGCGCCAGGATCATGGGCCGGCCGACATGCTTGAGTTCGAGCACGAGACGCAGTGCCAACCGAAGGTTCGTCGAATCCGCGACGCAGACGAGAAGGCGCGGGACATCCTCTCCCGCAAGGCGTCCGAGGACCACGTCCCTGGTGACGATTTCGTCCAGGCTGCGGGCGCGCAGCGAATAGGTCCCCGGCAGGTCGATCAGCCGCACGGTGAGACCGGCGGGTGTGACCACCACGCCCTCCTTGCGCTCGACTGTCACGCCGGGATAGTTGGCGACCTTCTGGCGGCTGCCGGTCAGAGCATTAAAGAGCGCGGTCTTGCCGCTGTTAGGGTTGCCGACCAGGGCGATCCGCGCCGGCAATGCGAGTTCGCTCATCCGTCGTCCGGCTCTACCAAGATCGCGTCAGCCTCCCGGCGGCGCAGGGCCACCGTCGTTTCGTTGACGCACACCGCGATCGGATCGCGGCCGAACAAACCCTGATGCAGCACTTCGACCCGTGCGCCTTCGACAAACCCCAATTCGATCAGGCGGCGCTCGATCTCGGCGGCCGACAACTCATAGTCGCCAGTGCCGGCCGTGACCGCACGGATCCAGCCCTTGAACCCGACCGAGGCGGTGCCGAGCGCCCGCATGCCGCCCATGGACCTCTCGCTACCCGATGTACGCGCAATAGCCGGCATCTCCTCCGACCCTAAGTTTAGCCGGAAGGATATTGCGACTCGCTTTCATTTGCAAGCGTTAGAAGCCGCGACAATCTGCCGTCATGCAGCTCTACCCCATAGTCGAATTGAAGGCGCCGCCATCGAGCAACAAATTCTGGCCGACGATGAACCCCGCGGAGGCGCTGCATAGAAAGGCGCAGGCATCGCCGAACTCCGCCGGATCGCCGACCCGGCCGGTCGGGTTCGACTGGCCGCGCTTGGCGAGCATCTCCTCGAACGAGATGTTCTGCCGGCGCGCCTCGTATTCGATGCCCGAGCGCAGTCGGTCGGTCAGAAACGGGCCGGGCAACAGCCCGTTGATCGTCACATTATATTTGGCGACCTGGCGCGCGAGCCCGGCGCAGAACGCGGTCAGGCCGGCGCGCGCGCCGTTGCTCATGCCCAAATTTGGGATCGGCGACTTCACCGAGCCCGAGGTGATGTTGACGATGCGGCCGAATTTGCGCTCGCACATGCCGTCGACCGTGGCCTTGATCAGCATGATCGGCGTCAGCATGTTGGCGTTGACCGCCTTCTGCCAGTCCTCGATCGACCATTCGCGAAAATCGCCGTGCGGCGGCCCGCCGCAGTTGTTGACGAGGATGTCGGGGTTGGGGCAGGCGGCGAGTGCCGCGGCACGCCCGGCCTCGGTCGAGATGTCGCCGGCGACCGCCGTCACCTTCGCGCCGGTCTCCTTGCGGATCTCCTCGGCCGTCTGCTCGAGGGTCTGGGCCGTGCGCGCCGTGATCGTCAACTCGACCCCGGCCCGCCCCAACGACATCGCGCAAGCCCGGCCCAACCCCTTGCTCGCTGCACAAACCAGAGCCTTGCGTCCGCGAATGCGCAAATCCAACATACCGTCCTCCGCTCTCAAGAGTGATCCCGCACCGGGGTTTCGATTTACTGCCGAGACCTGCCTCAAATGAAGCTGACTCTGATCCTCGATCCGGCGCCGATCGGCGTACGCGCCAGTCTCATCGAAGAATGGGAAGAGCCTGGCCGGACGGCCAAGATGGAGCCGATGGTCCGTCTCTTCGATTCGGAGGAGCAGGCGATCGTCTGGGGTCGCGCGCAGGCCAGCCGCCGCAGGTTGAAGCAAATCTACCTGACCGACAATCGAAAACCGCCCCGCGGATGACATCGGCAAGGTCCGCCGGGGCGGCCGCACTCCTGTGGTGCTCCGCTGCGGTAACGGTTTGCGGTGCCGCGTCGGCATCGGCCGGCGACCCCGCACCAGTAGTCGCCGCGCCGGAAGTGATCCGCGACTTCCTGATCCAAGACGTCTGTCTCGATGCGTCGCGATGGGTTCTCGCAGCGGTCAGCCCGATCGACGGCGACGGGCGCTGCGCCGCCCAGCGCGATCTCGTCCCCGGTGAAAACCTGCCCTACCACAAGCACGACCATCCCTCGCCGGGCGACCGGGCCGCAGCGCCGCGCGGCTATCAGCGACACGATTCCTTTCCTGTCGAGACGGCTTCGTTCGGCAAGGTGGTCGAGCATTCGTTCGATTTCGGTGCCGGAGAGGGGCGTCGCTTCGGCGTTTTCGACGCCGGGCGCGGCGACGGCGGCGACATCACGGTGTTGTCGCCGAACGGGGCATCCTTCGCCGCGACCGAGGACGGCGGAGGCGGATTTCAGCTGTTCGTCGGACCCGATTGCCGCGGCCGCGTGAGTCCCGCCGGGCTGCTCGATTCCTGGATCATCGCCCTCCTCGACCCCGGCCGGGCGGCATCGCCGCAAGGACAGACCGTGGCCCGGCTCGCCGATCTCAGGGAGGGCCGGCAGGAGAACTGCCCGACCCGGTTCAACGCCGCCTTCACCCGATGGTACACGAAACCGATGCTTTATCGCGCAGCGGAGGGTCAGGGTGTCCCGATTGCCTTGACGACCTTGATCTCCGAGCATTACGGCGGAGAGCGCTCCGAAGGTGCCGACCATGTCGAGCGCTTTTACTTCACCCGCGAGCTCGGCTCGACGCGCTGGGAGCGCTGGCAGAACCCGACGCGCAGCCGCAATTTCAGCGCCGATCGGCTCGCCAAGACAGCCTCGGACATGGCCTCGTCCGGGCGGTGCAGCAAGCCGCAACCCCCGGAGGGAGCGGAGTTTGTCATGGTCGACTGCCGCGAGTGGACGCTGATCGTGCCACCGGAGGATCCGGCTGGCGATCGCCCCGCATTTTTTCTCGACGCCGTCCGATCACGCCACCTCGCAGCCGAACTCCTGGCTGCCCCGCGATCTCCGTAGCAGCCGGATTGCCTCGGTCAACCAGGCGGCGGCAGGGGTGTCCCCGGGTAGAGCGGTGCCGGGCCATAGGGCCCGGGACCCGGCGCACCGGCATAGGGCGGCGGGCCATAGGGCCCGGGACCCGGCGCACCGGCGTAGGGCGGCATGCCCGGCGGCGGCGAGAAGCCCGGCAGCTGGTTGCCCTGCGCCGACATGCATTGCCCGTATAGGGCGTCGTATTGCTGTTGCAGCGAGAGCTGGGCAAAACCGGCGCCGCCCGCTCCCACCGCGGTACCGAAGACGGCGCCCGAGGCCGCTCCGATCGCCGCACCCCGGCCGCCGCCGATGGCAGCACCGAGGCCGGCGCCGAGTGCGGTCGAGAGGATCGCCGTCCCCACCGCCTGATTGGTGGCGGCATAGGCCTGCGGTGCGGTCTGCGCCGTGGCATATTGTTGGCACTGCGCCTGATCGGCGGCAAAGGCGCTGAACTGCTTGTTCGGGCCGGGGATCACAGCGATCGTCGGCGCCATCGGCGGCGCGACGCATGCGCCGAGAGCAACCGTCAGCACCAGAACGCCGGCTATTCGCCGATGGTTATGGCTCATGCGTCCCTCCCGCTTACCGAGCGCGAAACGACAATCCTGCGGCGACTGCCTCGATCGGAGCGAGCCGCTGCGGGTCGCCCTCCAGTATAATAGGTCCCGACGCGCGAGACCTTCCTCGAGACGCGTCCTCGACAGCGTTTTCGTCTCGCGCATTCCACGAGCATATCCCTCTACGCCGCCTGAATATTGTCAAGGAGGCGTGCGACAGCAGCCACGCCAGCGCCAATTGCGCCGCGGTACACCGCTCGGCCGCGGCGGGCCGCCGCAGCGCGACGAGGTCGAAGTTATCGCAGATAGTCCTAGCCGACGATCACCATCTCCCCGTTTGCGTTGCTGGCGGGTGGCATCTCGTCAGAAGCGAACCACTACGACGGATCGTGCGGGCAGGCTCCCGAAGTAGCGGCGGGTTGCAGGCGCAGGAACACGGTGAACACCGAACCCATCCCAAGGGTGCTTTCGATCTCGAGAAAGCCGCGGTGGCGATTGAGGATGTGCTTGACGATCGCGAGCCCGAGCCCAGTGCCACCCATCTCGCGCGAGCGCGCCGTATCGACGCGGTAGAACCGCTCGGTCAGCCGCGGCAGGTGCTCGCGGGCGATGCCTTCGCCGCGATCGCGCACGGCGACCGAGACAAACGGGCTCTCCCCTGCATCGCTGCCAGGGGAAGGCCGGACCCCGGTTGCGGCAGCGACCGTGATGTCGCTGCCGGCGCGGCCGTATTTGATCGCGTTGTCGACCAGATTCTGAAAGATCTGAGCCAGCTCGTCGCGCTCCCCCGACACATCGGGCAGTGTGGGCGGCACGTCCAGCAGAATGCGCATGCCGCGGTCGGCGGCGCGCAACTCGAGCGTATCGGCAAGGTGGCGCAGCAACGACCCGAGCGCGACGCTGCCCTGCGGCATCACGTGTTCGTTGAGCTCGATCCGCGACAGCGACAGCAGATCCTCGACGAGCCGGATCATCCGCGCGGCCTGTTCGTGCATGATCGCGAGAAACCGCTCGCGCACCTCGGCATCCTCGCGCGCCGGCCCGCGCAGGGTCTCGATAAAGCCGGTGAGCGTGGTCAGCGGTGTGCGCAGCTCGTGGCTCGCATTGGCGATAAAGTCGGCGCGCATCTGTTCGGCGCGTTTCAGTTCGGTGATGTCGTGCAGGGTCAGCACCGCAACGGCGCCGTCGAGCGATGGGCGGCCAATACGGGCAAAGCGGGCGCGTAGCTGCCGCTCGATCGGAACAGTGACCGCGAAATCGACGACCCGTGCCGCCTCGCCTCCCAGCACCGCATCTGCAGCGGCCAGAACCGCCGGGTTGCGCAGCACCGCGGCGAGGTCGCGCGGTCCATCGACGAGACCGACAAATGATGCCGCCTGTGCATTGGCGCGGACGAGCCGCCGCCTATCGTCGAGCAGGATCAGCGGGTCCGGGACAGCGGCGATGACCGCCTCTGCTGCGGCAAGCCGGGTCTCGGCGGTGCGGATGCGCTCGCGCCAGACCCGCATCAGTCTGTCGACCGCGAGCCACAACTCGGCCGCGATCGGCGCGACCCGGCGCGGGATACGCCGCGACACCGCCCCCACCCCGGCGTCGTCTCCGGCCAGGGCGGCGACGGCATCCTGCACTCTTGTCAGAGCCGTCAGCGAGCGCCCGACCACCAATCCGGTCACGAGGAGGGTCACAGCGCCGCCAATCAGCGCCGGACCGGCGGCGAGGAGGCCCCAGAAGGCGAGGGTCGCAAGAACCGCGAGCCCGGGTACGGATGCGCCCAGAGCGAGCGCCGCAGCGCGGTAGATCGCTCGCTGCCCGATCACGCCTCGATGCCCCGCGCGTTCGGCCTCCGCCGCGCCGGCGGCATGAGGCGATCAGCGGATCGCGTCGTGCGCCGAAAGGGCGGCGAGATTGACCAGGTCCGAGACCGTGGCGCCGATATTGACGATCTGGACCGGCCGGTCGAGGCCCATCAGCAGCGGTCCGACGACCGTCCCGCCGCCGAGATGCGGCAACAGCTTTGCGGTGATGTTGGCGCTGTTGAGGCCCGGCATGACCAGGATGTTGGCCGCGTCGGCGAGCCGGCAGAACGGATAGAGCTCGCGCATCAGCCGCGCGTCGAGCGCCACGTCGGGGCTCATCTCGCCATCATATTCGAAACCGGGCCGGCGCTCGTCGAGCAGCGCCACCGCCTGGCGCACGCGCTCGCAATCGGGGCCCGTCGGGTTGCCGAAATTAGCGTAGGAGAGCATCGCGACGCGCGGCACCAGACCGATCTCGCGCGCCTTCGCCGCCGCCTGCATCGCGATCTCGGCGAGCTGCAGCGGGCTCGGCGTCTCGTGCACCAGCGTGTCGGCGAGCAATAGCGGGCGCTCGCGGCCGAGCAATATCGTCAGCCCGAACATCACGCTGTCGGCCTTGACCTCGATCACCCGCGAGACCTGATCGAGCACATCGAACGAATTGCGGGTGACACCGCTGACCATCGCATCGGCGTCGCCGCAGGCGACCATGCAGGCGGCGAACACGTTGCGGTCGAGGTTCACCTGCCGCTGGCAGTCGCGATAGAGCATGCCGTAGCGCTGTTGCCGCGCATAGAGGAAGTCGGTGTAGCGCCGGTTGTGCTGCGACAGGCGAGCGTTATGGATTTCGAGGAGATCGGGCGCGCCCAGCCCCATCGCCGCCATCGTTGCTTGGATGCGTTCTTCGCGGCCGACCAGCACCGGCGTCCCGTAGCCGCTCTCGCGGAACAACAGTGCCGCGCGGATCGTCTTTTCTTCCTCGCCCTCGGCGAAGACGACGCGCTTCGGCTCGGCGCGTACCCGCTCGAAGATTTGCTCGAGCCCCGCGGCGGTCGGGTCGAGACGGGCGCGCAGCGAGCGCTTGTAGGCTCCCATGTCGAGAATGGGCTTGCGGGCGACCCCGGAATCCATCGCCGCTTTGGCGACGGCCGAGGGTACCGCCCAGATCAGCCGCGGGTCGAAGGGTGCGGGGATGATGTAGTCGGGCCCATAGGTCAGGCGCTCGCCGGAATAGGCGGCGGCGACCTCGTCCGGCACGTCCTCGCGCGCGAGGCGGGCCAAGGCTTCGGCTGCGGCGATCTTCATTGCGTCGTTGATCGTCGAGGCGCGCACGTCGAGGGCGCCGCGAAAAATGTAGGGGAACCCCAGGACGTTGTTGACCTGGTTGGGATAGTCGGAGCGTCCGGTGGCGATGATCGCGTCCGAGCGCACTGCGCGCACGTCTTCCGGGGTGATTTCGGGATCGGGGTTGGCCATCGCGAAGATGATCGGCTTCTCTGCCATCGCCCGCACCATCGCCTGGTCGACGGCACCCTTGGCCGAGAGGCCGAAAAAGACGTCCGCGCCCTCGATCGCCTCGGCAAGGGTGCGCGCCTTGGTCTCGACCGCGTGGGCCGATTTCCATTGATTCATGCCGTCGGTGCGGCCGCGATAGATCACTCCTCTCGTATCGCAGAGCACGACGTTGTGCGATGGCAGGCCCATCGTCTTTAGGAGATCGACGCAGGCGATCGAAGCGGCGCCGGCCCCGTTGACGACCATTTTGACCTGGTCGAACGTGCGGCCGGTGAGGTGGAGGGCGTTGATCAGCCCGGCCGCGGCGATGATCGCGGTGCCGTGCTGGTCGTCGTGAAACACCGGGATGTCCAGCAACTCGCGCAGCCGCTCCTCGATGATGAAGCATTCCGGCGCTTTGATGTCCTCGAGATTGATGCCGCCGAAGGCCGGGTGCAGAAAGCGCACGCAATTGACGAACTCGTCGACATCGCGGGTGTCGATCTCGAGATCGATCGCATCGATGTCGGCAAAGCGCTTGAACAGCGCGCACTTGCCCTCCATGACCGGCTTTGCCGCCAGCGCGCCGAGATCGCCGAGGCCGAGCACCGCGGTGCCGTTCGAGATGACCGCGACAAAATTGCCCTTGGACGTGTAGTCGAACGCGGTACCGGGCTGCCGTTGGATGTGGAGGCAGGGGAAGGCCACACCGGGCGAATAGGCGAGCGAGAGATCGCGCTGCGTCGTCAGCGGCTTGGTCGGCGCGATCGAGAGCTTGCCGGGCCGCCCGCTCGAATGAAACTGCAGCGCCTCGTCTTCGGTCGCGCGAATGGTGCCTGTATCCATGCTTCCGGACGCTCCTCGTAACCCTGAACCGAATCGGCCCGCGCCGACCGCTTTTGTTTAACCAAATCTAGAGAACGCGCGCCATGGCGTCAAAGCCGCACCCCGGCCGCCGCGCTGCCGCCGACAAACAGCCAGCCGCGCCCGCAGCAAGCCCTACGAGAGATTTCCCGCAAATGACGTTTACTTACCCTCTCCCCCCGCCGGCCGGGGGAGGGGCCGACGAACCGGTTTGCGGCCTCGCCGACCTCACCCTCCCGCCCCTTTCGGCGCACGCGTGCGCCTGTCGGGTGGCGCATCTCCGATGCGCCAGGGGCCCCTCCCTCTCCGCCCTTCAGGGCGGAGAGGGGCTCTTGCAAAACGGATCACAGAGATTCCCAGTTGAGCACAACGATGGGCTTGCAATGCGGGAGAGGGTGCCGACCCCCGGATCTCAGTCCGGGGGAGGCGGGTGAGGGTTTGCGGCCTTATTAGCGGCCGGGCATGATGCCCGTTATAGTCGTACGACCTCCGCGCAACCAGCTCCCTGGTCGAATCTGGGCCGGCGCCGGAAAGAAACGCTGCTGAACACTCGGGCGCTCGTATGGCTACCACATCGCCTCTCCCACCCGTCAATGTTCCGATCCTCGTCGGCGTCACCGGCAAGCGGAAGGTCAGGCTCGATGAGCTCGGCGTTTCCGAAGATCTGGTGCGTCTGAAGCTGCGGCGCGCCTTCGCCCTGGTGCAGGAACTCGCTCCGAACAGTCCGAAGCTTCTCCTCAGCGGCATGGCGGACGGGGTCGACGAGATTGCCGCGAAGCTCGTGATCGAGGCGGTCGAGGACGGGAACCCCGGCCAGCGACAATTCCGCAACTGGTCGATCGTCGGCCTCCTACCGATGCCGGAGGAGGCGTTCGTCGACGATTTCGCCGCCGGCGAGCGGTGGTGGTACCACGCGCTCGACGATGAACAGCGCAAATTGATCCGCAAGATGAAGCTGCAGACCCTGGCGCGTCCTTCGCTGCCCGAGGCGGGTTCGCCCGCCCCGACACCCTCTACCGCGGAGGATCTGCGCCGGACACCGGGGGGGTCGAACCCGGAGCGGACCGCGCATTACGAGCAGCTCGGGATGGTTCTCGCCGAGCGCTCGACGGTGCTGATCGCAGTCATGCCCGAGGACGAGAAGCCCGATCGGCTCGGCGGGACGGCGCAAGTCGTCGCCCACCGTCTCAACGGCTGGC